>Ga0116227_10008514_pt1 | contig 19278 bp, 13 predicted proteins | sample S1TSphgellanicum_FD_89693 | JGI IMG/M metagenome (GOLD analysis project Ga0116227, IMG submission 89693) | Host-associated microbial communities from peat moss isolated from Minnesota, USA - S1T2_Fb - Sphagnum magellanicum MG | ecosystem: Host-associated > Plants > Peat moss > Unclassified... | reverse complement strand
GTACTTTCCGAAACTTTAATCTTTACAGGGAGGGGTTGTGCCGTTACGCCAATCAAGGGCTTTTCTTCTTTTATACTTCCAAAATAGCTTGCAAAATCAGCAACGCGTAAGGAATCTGAGATCGACTCAGGTATAAGGCATATCACACCTGCCTTTACCATACTCACTTTCTCTTCATTCTTGTAGTATTGTACCACAATGCTTTTTTCCGCATCATTTTTTTCATCATTATAAATTTCAACCATAAGCTTCGAAGAGAATGTTTTATTTAATGATTGAATATGCGCTTCATTAAACTGAGCTAATGGAAGTTTTGCCAGCGAATCAATGTAAGTGAGAAATAAATGTGTAGTGCTGACTTTATGATCATTTACAGGCTGAAGTCTACCCCCTTTTTTTTGATCTTGAGCTTGATTTCCACTACAGCCCAAAAAACAATTGATGAGAAAGGTGAAAATAACGGCATACCCTATTTTAGAACTAAAAGATAAGATTTTCATTTAAGGTTGGTTATGGTTAGATGAATTATACGGCTGGCCGATTAATTAGAAAATCATGGTTAATAAGATATTGAAACCATAATCTTTTAAATGGTACAGTTGATTTAAAAAACTTAATCCTTAAATCTATACTGCAAAATTTATAAATACCTAATCGCTGGAAGAGACTTCTTCTTAGCCTGTAAAGGAAGATTTAAAGTAAATGTATGAGTACGAAATTGTATGGTATACAATTGGTCAGAGAAATTCAATTTAGCTTTGAAAGCCATATCATTTGGATTTAGCGTTTATAAATTTGGTTAAAGCAGCCGAGAACTACTAAGTTCGACGTAAATCCAAATATCAGGCCAACTTAATACTTGATCAGTTGTTAATAAGTAACATAGCGATACAAAAACACTAAAAAGGAGTAAAAAAGGCCTTTGCAACTATTAAAAATGAATTATCAGCGGCAATAATATGTTTAAAAATTATGCCATTTGAATTTAAACACTTACAATATTGTAGAGAAAATGTTCAAAAAACAGACACCAACACGGCATGTATATACCTTAAATGGCATACAAATTTGCATGATCGGGCTGAAGAAAATCTGAATGGAGGAACGTCATCAACATGAATTTAAAAAGAATGGATAGCATTTGCTTATGCTACCTATTATAAAAGTGATATAAATTTCCGAATTAATTCACAGATGATCATATCATCTAAAATACTTTTCTAAATTTTCGCAGTTAAAGCTTCGCATCCTTTCGGTTGATTAAAAAGTAAACAGGAACGCCCAGTAAAACAATGATGAGACCAGGCCAGGTGTATTGCTGTTTATAAATAAGAAGCAAGATGCAAAATGCTGCACCGATCAACAGGTAAATGATTGGCGTAACCGGATAAAGCCAGGTTTTGTAAGGCCTTTTCAAATCAGGCTTTTTAAACCTTAAATAAATCACACCAAATACCGTAATCATATAAAATAATACAATTACAAAAGAAATCATATCTAAAAGATTGCCATACTGACCACTTAAACATAATAAAGATGCCCAAATTCCCTGCATCCAAAGTGATCTTTCAGGAACACCATTTTTATTATTTTTAATAGCCGCTTTAAAGAACATCCCATCCTGTGCCATGGTTTGAAAAACCCTTGCACCCGCCATTACGAGTCCGTTTACGCAGCCAAAAGTAGAAATCATCACCAAAACAGCCATTATTATGGTACCTGCTCCGTTGCCAAATATTTGCGCAGAAGCCACTACAGCAACTCTATCGTTCGGTGCAAAAGCAATGCTATCTCTACCTAAAGTGTTGAGGTAAACAAAATTGACCAATAAATACAATATCATCACTGCTGAAGTGCCTAAAACCATCGATCGAACCACATTTTTTTTAGGGTTTTCAATCTCTCCCGAAACAAAAGTTACATTTTCCCAGGCTACACTAGAAAATACCGAACCAACCATTGCAGCAGCAATTCCACCCATGATGGTCATTCCGGAAATAGATTCCCAACCGGTTTTCATGAAATTTCCACTTGAATCAGTCTTGAGATTATTGAAAGCATCCCAGCCAAATTTCATATTATCAGCCCAAAAACTATTTTTCACTAAGAAAAACCCTAATATGATTAAACCAATTAAAGCGACAATTTTAGATCCCGTAAAAATATTCTGTAACACTTTACCACTCTCAACACCTTTTGTGTTAATATAAGTGAGCAGAAGAATAACTGCAATAGCCAAAATTTGTATCCAGGTTATTTTATAACCCCCACTTTGAAAAATCGGTGCTGCATCATTTAAAGCTGGTATTAAATAGGCAGTAAACTTACCAAAAGCCACTGCAACAGCTGCGATCGTACCAGTTTGAATGACTGTAAAAAGCCCCCAACCATAAAGAAATCCCATCATTTTACCAAAAATCTCTTTTAGATAGGTGTATTGCCCACCTGCCTTTGGAAACATAGCAGAAAGTTCACCATAAGAAATAGCAGCCGCTATTGTCATTACAGCAGTGATTACCCACACTACAACTAACCAGTAACCTGAGCCTAAATTTCTCATAATATCGGCACTCACAATAAAAATACCACTACCGATCATTGAACCCATTACCAGCATAGCCGCATCAAAAAGACCTAGTTTTCTTTTAGAAGCCTTTGCTTCATGTAGTTTTTCCATTTTAGTTGTTTGGTGTTTAGCTTTAGTTTGTGGCTAAATTATTTAAAAAAAAGAAAAACTAACTTGTTCACATGTATCATTTTAATCGCATTATAAAATATGTTGCTGGCTTTATTTAATAGTTAATCCCTAAAATAAATTATTATATTGCTAATTAATAACCAAATCTAAGATCAGTGTTTGTTACGGATGAGCGTAACGTTAGAAAACTGATTGCTGTAAACCACTAACCAAATATTAATTATGATTTTTTTTCAAGAAAATTTAATCTACTGCATTCCGGCATTGGGCCTTGTTGGAATAATTGTGATGATGATTAAAAGTGCCTGGGTAAATAAACAGGATGCAGGTGATAAAAACATGCAGGAACTTGCCGGCTACATTGCCGATGGTGCAATGGCTTTTCTTAAAGCAGAATGGCGGGTGTTAAGCATCTTCGCTGTTTTTACAGCAGCACTGCTGGCATATTCAGGAACCATAACTGAGATTAATGGTGTTCCAATGCATTCCAGCTGGATCATCTCCATCTCTTTTATTATTGGTGCTGTATTTTCGGCAACTGCAGGCTATATCGGAATGAAATCGGCAACTAAGGCCAATGTAAGAACAACTCAAGCGGCAAGAACCAGTTTAAAGCAGGCACTTAAGGTTTCGTTTACGGGCGGAACGGTAATGGGCTTGGGCGTTGCCGGATTAGCCGTGTTAGGCCTGGGTGGCTTATTTATTGTATTTCTTCAATTGTTCCATGTAACCAGTGCCAATAGTGTGGAGATGAGAACAGCCATTGAAGTTTTAACCGGTTTTTCGTTAGGTGCAGAATCCATCGCTTTATTCGCACGTGTAGGTGGGGGGATTTATACCAAAGCCGCAGATGTTGGCGCAGATCTGGTTGGAAAGGTTGAAGCTGGAATACCCGAAGATGATGTTCGCAACCCGGCTACCATTGCCGATAATGTGGGTGATAATGTAGGAGACGTGGCGGGCATGGGTGCCGATTTATTCGGATCATATGTGGCTACCATTCTGGCAACAATGGTTTTAGGTCAGGAAATCACGGTTATAGATCAATTTGGTGGCATGTCTCCCATTCTGCTTCCCATGGTGATTTGTGGATTAGGTATTATATTTTCCATTATAGGCACCTGGTTTGTGACCATTAAAGATGAAAAATCTAATGTACAAACCGCACTGAACCTCGGTAACTGGTCATCCATTATCATTACAGCCGTAGCATCTTTCTTTATTGTGAAATGGATGCTACCAGAAACGTTAAGCCTTCGCGGATATTCATTTACCAGCATTAATGTTTTCTATGCCATTATTGTTGGTTTAGTAGTAGGCACCATTATGAGCATAGTAACTGAATATTTTACCGCGATGGGAAAAGGTCCTGTAAATTCAATTATCCAACAATCCTCTACCGGCCATGCCACTAATATTATTGCAGGTTTATCTGTAGGAATGAAATCAACTGTTATTCCGATTTTGGTTTTGGCAGGTGGAATTATGGCATCCTATCATTTTGCCGGATTATATGGCGTTGCTATTGCGGCTGCAGGTATGATGGCCACCACAGCGATGCAACTGGCAATCGATGCATTTGGACCGATTGCGGATAATGCCGGCGGAATAGCAGAGATGAGTCAACTTCCGCCAGAGGTGAGAGAACGTACTGATAATCTTGATGCGGTAGGTAATACCACGGCTGCAACAGGTAAGGGCTTTGCCATTGCATCTGCAGCATTAACATCATTAGCTTTATTTGCCGCCTTTGTTGGCATTGCCGGAATTACAGCGATTGATATTTATAAAGCCCCAGTACTGGCTGGATTATTTGTTGGCGGAATGATTCCATTTATTTTTTCGGCACTTTGTATTCAGGCGGTGGGTAAGGCAGCGATGGATATGGTGCAGGAAGTGCGTCGTCAGTTTCTCGTGATTCCTGGAATTATGGAATATAAAGCCAAACCAGAATACGATAAATGCGTTGCCATATCTACCAAAGCTTCCATTCGTGAAATGATGATGCCGGGTGCAATTGCGCTTATTACACCTATTATTGTCGGTTTTACTTTTGGTCCTGAAGTTTTAGGAGGATTATTAGCCGGAGTTACTGTAACAGGTGTTTTAATGGGTATTTTCCAAAGCAATGCTGGCGGTGCCTGGGATAATGCTAAAAAATCTTTCGAACAAGGTGTAATGATTAATGGAGAAATGTTCTATAAAAAATCAGAGCCCCATAAAGCTTCTGTAACTGGTGATACTGTCGGCGATCCTTTTAAAGACACTTCAGGACCTTCAATGAATATTTTAATCAAATTAATGTCTATTGTATCCCTTGTTATTGCACCATATATCGCAGTTAAGGCCATTAATACAGAACATCAGCTAGAAGTTCGCAAAGAAATTAAGATTCAGCAAAAAACAGATCGCAACGGCAACACAATTACAGATACTTTAACAAATGTTACCGACACTTTAAGTCGGTAGTTGTAAAAACATAGATATAAAATAGCAAGGAAGGGGATTTTAACACAATCCCTTTTACTTTTTGGTAATTTTTATTTAGGTTTACCGCTTATTATCATAAAATCAACAAACATAAAAGACTAAACAACTTATGAATCTAAAAAAGCCTATTGATGTGCTGATAGCAGAGTCTGCTGAAAGTGGCGAGGGCACACTCAAACGTACGCTGAGCAGTACGAGTCTTGTCGCTCTGGGTATTGGAGCAATTATTGGGGCAGGTTTATTTTCTTTAACTGGTATCGCAGCAGCAGATCACGCTGGCCCTGCAGTAACCTTATCATTTGTACTGGCTGCCGTAGGTTGCGCATTTGCTGGTTTATGCTATGCAGAATTTGCATCTATGATTCCGGTTGCCGGAAGTGCCTACACCTATTCATATGCTACTATGGGTGAGTTTATGGCCTGGGTAATTGGATGGGATTTAGTATTAGAATATGCTTTAGGTGCTGCAACAGTAGGTGTTTCATGGTCTGGATACTTTAATAAGTTACTTCATGAATTTGGCCTCGAAATGCCACTCTATTTAACCAAATCATTCGCAGAAGTTGATGGTGGAGGAATAAACTTTCCAGCGGTCGTAATTGTTTCATTACTCTCTTTAATGTTAATACGAGGCACCAAAGAATCTGCAAGCCTTAATAATATTCTGGTAATTGTAAAAGTTACTGTAGTGATCGTTTTCATTGCGCTTGGATGGAAATTCATCAATCCTGCTAACCATACACCTTATATCCCTGAAAACACAGGTGTAAAAGGTGAATTTGGTATTTCTGGAATTGCAGCAGGTGCAGCATTGGTATTCTTTGCTTTTATTGGTTTTGATGCAGTTTCTACTGCTGCTCAGGAAGCTAAAAACCCACAAAAAGGAATGCCAATCGGTATTTTAGGTTCATTAGTGGTGTGTACTATACTTTACGTTTTGTTCGCTCACGTAATGACGGGTTTAGTGCCTTATAGTGTATTTAAAGGTGATGCTTCCCCAGCTGCAACAGCATTTAAAGTAACTGGATATAGCTGGTTACAAATGGGGTTAATTATTGCCATTCTAGCGGGTTATACATCTGTTATATTGGTGATGTTAATGGGACAATCCCGGGTATTTTATACCATGTCTAAAGATGGGTTATTGCCTAAGTTTTTCAGCAACATCCACTCAAAATTCAGAACACCTTTTAAAACAAACTTATTTTTCATGGTGTTCGTAAGCATCTTCGCTGGATTTGTTCCGGTAACAGATTTAGGTCACATGGTATCAATAGGTACATTATTTGCATTCTCCCTGGTTTGTATCGGTGTTTTATTATTACGTAAAACCGATCCTGACAGACCTAGACCTTTCAGAACACCATTGGTTCCTTTCGTGCCAATTATGGGTGTAATCGTTTGCGTTTATTTAATGTCGTCATTACCAATTGAGGCATGGATCAGGTTAGCCATCTGGATGGCTTTAGGTACGGCCATCTATTTCTTCTACGGAAAGAATAATTCTGTATTAAGAAATAAAGGAAAAGTGGTTAAACCTGTTGATCCTCCAAAACCTGGTTTATAACCAAAACAAAATATGAGTTCAAATCCCCGACCAAAAGTCGGGGATTTTTTTTGTGTTAAATAATTGTTAATAAATTAACTTTGCAAAAAAATCAGATACATTACAATGGTTCCACTTCAAAACAAGCATTATGCAATACTTGTGCTTTTGCTGTTATTTTCCTTTCAAACTTATGCCCAACGTACCATTAATGATATAATGGATTCTACCACGGTAAACCATTTATTAATTATTTCAAAAAAGTATGGATCACTATCCTTTAGTGGTTACCTCCAGCCCCAATTTCAAGTGGCCCAATCAAACGGTACACAGGCAGAATATCAGGGAGGGAATTTTGGAGAATATACCAACAACCGCTTTAGGTTAAGACGTGGGCGGTTACGTGCTGATTATATGTTATTGGATGACAATAATAATCCTTCCACCTATTTTGTACTTCAGTTTGATGGCACTGAACAAGGTGTAAATGTGAGAGATTTCTGGGGCCGCTATTATGAAAATAAATGGAAATTAATTCATGTAACACTAGGGTTATCCGGCAGGCCATTCGGGAACGAATTACAACTCTCTTCAGCGGGGAGAGAAGCACCCGAACGCGGACGTATGTCGCAAATTTTAATGAAGACCGAGCGGGATTTAGGTGTAACATTTACTTTTAATCCACGATGGAAAAATGCCAGACTCAAAAATGTAGTGTTGGATCTTGGGGTATATAATGGTCAGGGATTAGCAGGGCCTGCAGAATTTGACAACAGCAAGGATGTGATCGCCCGCTTAAGTCATAAAAACTATACCTTTAAAAATTTAGGGCTTTCAGTTGCAGCAGGAATCAGCACCTTACAAGGTGGACTCAACCATCGCTTACCAGTAAGCTATAAAATGGAACGCAGCAATAATCTATGGCAAATGGTTAAAGATTCTTCTGCCAACACCTTAAATACTGTAGCACCACGAAGATATTACGGTGCAGATATCCAATTGGCTACTGCAACTAAAAGCTGGAAATCAGAACTTCGGGCAGAGGTCATATCCGGACTTCAAACCGGAACATCTACCACATCAACCACTCCAGGCTCATATCCGTTAGATGACAAGTCTGATCTACTGCCATACTACACCCGAAATTTTAATGGTGCCTATTTTACATTTGTTCAAACATTAAACAGTACAGACAATCAGATCATTTTAAAATATGATTGGTATGATCCTAATTCAAAAGTAAAGGGCATGGATATTTCTTCAGCAAGAGGGTTATCAGCAGCTGATGTTCGATTTGATACTTTTGGCTTTGGCTTTTTACACCATTTTAATCCACATTTTAAAGCAGTGCTTTATTATGACATCATTAAAAATGAGTCTACCGCAATATCTGGTTATACGGATGATAGAAAAGATAACGTATTCACCTTACGAACTCAATTCTATTTCTAAGAAAAATTAAGGTAAGTAAAGTTTTAGCACAAATTCCGCTACCTTTGATCAAAATTGCGCCATATGAACTTCGATTTTATGAAATTCGATTTAAATCAGATCCTCACCACTACGATGGTTATCTTTGCTATCATCGATATTTTAGGTTCTATTCCGGTTGTTATTCAACTGAGAAAGAAGGCTGGCCATATTGAGTCTGAAAAAGCATCAATTGTTGCCACAGGATTAATGATTTTATTTCTTTTTTTAGGTGAATCATTGCTTAAAGTTATTGGTCTGGATGTTGAATCTTTCGCGATTGCAGGTTCTATCGTCATATTTTGTATTGCGATGGAAATGGTTCTTGGACTTACTATTTTTAAAGAAGAAGCGCCTGAAACCGTATCAATTGTACCTTTGGCTTTCCCTTTAATAGCTGGTGCGGGCACCATGACAACACTACTCTCTCTGAAAACTGAATATCAAACACAAAATATCCTGGTTGGAATTATACTAAATATGCTCTTCGTTTATTTCGTACTAAAAAACACCGAGCGCTTAGAGCGACTATTTGGTAAAACAGGTTTGAACATTCTGCGAAAAGCATTTGGTGTAATTTTGTTAGCCATTGCCATTAAGCTATTCCGCAATAATACAGGGCTTTAAATCTTGCTTATAATCTTAATGATAATTACCTTCTTGTATTAGAATGGTGAAGATTCGCCTGCGCTTAGTCCTTTAAAACTTTGTCAATCTGCTGGTGTTGTAACAAAAATTGGTTATATTGATCTTAATATCAAGCTAACCAAAAATGAAAAGCTTTGAAGAATATACTGTAATTATTGGAGCCATTGCAATTTTGATTGAGGCAGTGAAATACCTTAAAAGAAACATGAAGGAATGGCTCGAAAATATCTAGCTACTACAACAAAGAATATTTTGAGTTAGGCTGAGATTGTATTTACCTTCCACTATTCTTCGGGAGTTAATAAGACACACGTAATTGAATTAAGATTTAATCTCTTTCTTGCTAGCACAATACACCCTTCGTCACTACTGAGGACGCACGACAGCATGTCCCGACCTTTCGGGAAAGCAATCTTTACTCACTGAGATCATTTTTTAATTAACCTGGCAACAAACATGGTATCGGCATGATGCTCATAACCTTTAATCAATTCCATTTTCTCTAATTGGAGAGGCAAATTATCCAGCATATAATTCACCATATTTTCGTTCTCCTCCTTAAATGCGGAGCAGGTAATATAAATAAGTGGCTTTCCAGGTTTCAGATACTTTACGATGTTCTGTACAATTCCTTTTTGGATCGTAGCAAACTGATTAATTTTGCGTTCTTCAAAAAATGTCAACACTTCAGGTGTCCTTCCCCAGGTTCCTGAACCTGTACAAGGCGCATCTAAAATAATTCCATCAAATTGATAATGATGAAGAATCTGATCGTTGTTTTTCAAAAGATCCAGTTCCTTTTTATGATACTTTTTAATTCCAGCCAGGCGAAATCTTTCATCCAGATTTTGGAGAATGCTTTCCCGCAAGTCAGTTACTAATAATTCAATTACAGGCTCCAAACTATATAGAAGCAAAGTTTTTCCACCAGATGCGGCGCAACAATCCCACCATTTATCCCATTTATTTGGCTTAAAGTAATTACCTGTATACTGTGATGAAAGGTCCTGAACCTGGTAACTTCCTTCCGCTAGAACTGTTTCGAGTTTCGTTCCGTTTGGCAAAGATAATGCGGTTTCATTTATTACTTCCGCCTGAATTTCTGCCTTTTGCAGCCTGGCTAAAATTTCCTGCTGTGCTGTGGCACCAACACGAATAAAAAGGTCAGGCTGTTTAAAAAATGAAGTCAAGAATTCAATTTTATTTACTTCTTCCGACAAATGCAGATGAAATGGATAAACATCCTCCAGATTAAAATCAGGATATAACGTTTTTATAAAACCTATCTTTTCTGGTAGCGGAAGTAAAATTTGGTTATCCCAATCCGGAAATTTGTGCGCAACAACCGGACTTAGCGTTTCATGACATAGAAAATCGGCAATACATAAACGCTCCTCGTTATTCAGGATTCTTAAAGCATTACCTAATCTAAAAAAACTATAAAGGTGTCGGGTTGCCCATCTCCTATCGGATGAACCCATCTGCTTATTTTGTTTAAAATAGGTAGGTAAGAAACGATGCAAAGGCAAAGTTCCATCATAACTATTTAAAATTTGCTCAAAGGCTCTCAGCTGGTGAATGGCTTTCATAAACGAATGGTCGACTAGTCTACAATTTCTAATGCAAAGTTTTTATATTTCAAAAGCATTAAACTGGTGTTAATGTAGCCTAATTTTTCATCATAAATGAAAGAAAATGTGTTATGCAAGCCTTTGTATTTGTCTTTTGTAAGGTATTCACGATAGTCGTCACCGTGATTGCTTAATAGTTTCCCGAAATAGTAACCTACATCAAAACCTTTAAAGGCATATTCGCCAGGCTCAAAGCCATATCTGTAGCGGTATTTTTTAATAAAACTAACTACTGCAGTGTTTTTATAATCTATTTTATAAGATGAACTAATGATGGTATTTAAAGTTTGAATCTTATCAGTAGGATAATTTTGTTTTACCCAATTCGGGTGTCCAAATAAGTTAATCACATAGCCTCCTGAAGCCAGATTTTTAAGCTTATAAAGTTTATCAATTGTTGGCAAAACGAATGCACGATCGGCAGAAGTAATGATCACTGCATAATGTTTGCCTTTTTGCATTTTAGTTTCAAATGTATACGCTGATGCATATTCCTGAACTAAAAATTTACCACTAGCTTTTAAATAATCCCTAACGGGAGCAGCGAAAGCTTCATCATCTGTTTTCTTCGGATTGATGATCACTACAATCGTAGTGGATGGATTAAAGTTTTTTGAAATATAAGTTGCAATTCGTTGACCATGTAATTCTATATTATTTACAATGGATACCAAATTGGGATTATTAAATTCTGCCGGATTGGTTGCTGCAAGTGGTGATACAATGGTAGCATTATTTTCTTTTGAGTAATTGGAAATATATTTTAATCCGGCAGGAAAAACAGGGCCAATAATTAAGTTACTCTGCTTAAAACGTTCGTTTTTATAAAGAAGCGCAATGTGGGCATTGTCATCCTGAGTATCGAAAACGTTAAGTTTGAAGTTTAATCCCGATGCCGCTGCAGAATCTAACCCGAGTTTAAAGCCCTGATAATAATCAATAGGCATCGCAAACTTCTCAATATCAGCTTTGTTTGCCGTTTTTAAATTCAGTTCATCCAATTTAAAAGGAACTAATAGGGAAACATTTGCCTGCGTAAACTTTTTGGTTGTTTTTTTCTCTTCCGGCTTTTCCTTCTCTTTTTCTTTAGCAGTATCTTTTTTCGATGTTCTTACTTTTGGAGAACAGGCCGCAAAAAGCAAAGCAAAAAAGATAAAAAACCAATAATTCCCTTTTAAATTCATATGTGTATTTTAACAAAATATGCTGGCAAATGTTTAATCTGCCAGCATAATCCTATTATTCTTTAAATTGAGTCCCGAATTAGGACTCAATACGCTGAACTAATATTATTCCCATTCAATGGTTGCAGGTGGCTTTGAACTAATATCATAAACTACCCTGTTAATTCCTTTAACCTTATTAATAATTTCATTCGAAATCTTAGCTAGCACAGGATATGGCAAATGGCACCAGTCTGCAGTCATGCCATCAAGCGATTCAACGGCTCTTAAGGCAATTACATTTTCGTAAGTACGCTCATCGCCCATTACACCTACAGATCTCACAGGAAGAAAAATTGCACCAGCCTGCCAAACCTGATCATATAGGCCTGCTTCTTTCAAATTGTCAATATAAATCTTATCTGCATCCTGCAAAATCGCTACCTTCTCTGCCGTAACTTCGCCAATAATTCGAATCCCTAAACCAGGGCCCGGAAAAGGGTGTCGGCCTAAAATGAAAGTTTCCAAACCTAAAGCCTTACCTACTCTTCTTACTTCGTCTTTAAACAAAGTTTTAAGCGGCTCTACTACCTTAAGTTTCATAAAATCTGGTAAACCACCAACATTATGATGCGATTTGATGGTTGCTGACGGCCCGTTGACAGATACAGACTCAATAATATCTGGATAAATCGTTCCTTGTGCCAACCATTTCACATCTTGAATTAAGTGCGATTCTTCATCGAAAACTTCGATGAACACACGACCGATAATTTTACGTTTTTGTTCAGGATCTTCTACTCCGGCCAATTGACCTAAAAATTTATCTTTAGCATCAACCCCCTTAATATTGAGTCCGAAATCTTTATATTGTTCTAAAACACTTTCGTATTCATTTTTGCGCAATAAACCGTTATCTACGAATATACAATGAAGGTTTTTTCCAATAGCTTTATGCAATAAAACTGCCGCAACACTACTATCAACCCCGCCGGAAAGTGCTAAAACAACTTTATCATTACCAACAGTAGCCTTGATATCAGCAATAGTGGTATCAACAAAGGCTGTTGAAGTCCAATCCTGACTACATCCACAAATATCAACAAGGAAGTTTTCTAACAGCACCTTTCCATCAATACTGTGCGTTACTTCAGGGTGAAACTGGATAGCATAAGTATTTGAATCTTTAATGTGGTAAGCTGCAACTTTAACACTATCAGTACTGGCGATTAACTCAAAATGATCAGGAATGCTGGTAATGGTATCACCATGACTCATCCAAACCTGAGAATCAATATTGATTCCCTTAAATAATTTATTCTCCTGATTAACAAAACTTAGGTTTGCACGGCCATACTCACGAGTGGAAGATGGTCGAACGTCGCCACCAGAATGTTGAGCAATATATTGAGCACCGTAACATACAGCCAATAAAGGATATTTGGTATGGTATTTTGATAAGTCTATTTGAGGCGCATCATCCTGACGTACAGAGTATGGGCTACCTGAAAAGATAACACCTTTTACATCATCTGTAATCTCAGGAAGATTGTTGAATGGATATATTTCACAGTAAATATTTAGTTCGCGAACTCTACGGGCGATGAGTTGTGTAAACTGCGAACCAAAATCGACAATAATGATTTTTTCTTGCATCCGCAAAGCTACCAATTAGATACGAGATTTGAGAGAGGATTTAAGATTTTTAAAGGAAAAAGTCTAGAGCCGATAGTCCAAAGTGGATTCATCGATTTAAACAACTAAACGATCAACCCTCACGCTTCAATCATTGAACAAATGCATTAAGTGAGTAAGAGGTTCACCAAATCACTTTTAACCCTACCGACCTGTATTTGGAGATATTTTCATCTTTGGATATTAAAGTAATACCCTGCTGGATTGCTTGCCAGATTAACATTCTATCAAACGGGTCTTTATGCCAATCTGCATTTAATTTATGATAATTGGCCGCCGATTCTGGCATAAGAGGTAACAGATCAAAACCTAAATCTTTTGCTTGACTCATTAATTCATTGGGTTCTAAACCTATAAGACTAAGCTTCCCTAAGGCATATTTTAGTGATATTTCCCAAAGACTGATCGCACTTACGAGAATTGCATTCTCATTATCTTCAATAACGAAGGCCGCTTTTTCTGAAAGTTTTTTCGGATCAATTATTGTCCACAAAAACACGTGAGTATCTAAAAGGTAAGTCATAACCCTAGTAATTCCTCTTCGGTCATGGTAAAATCATCATGAAAAATTACCTGGGCTTTGCCTTTTAATGGACCTAATTTCCTTTTACCCTTGCCCTTACCCGATTCAGGAAGAAAGTAACCAATTATCTCCTTTTTTCTACCATAAGTTACAGCTATGCCTATACCTGCCTTAACGCCTTCAAGTACTTCAGAAAAATGGGCTTTAAACTCACCAACTGTCATTGTTTTCATAACTAAAAGTCTATAATCAAATATAAACAAAACTTGTCAAGTTGTCAAGAAGAAAATAGTTAATTTCGATTTTAAAATTCAATCAAAATTTTCAGCATAGGCTTCAGTTAAACAACTGAAACAATTAACCTCCCTTAAGATTCAATCAAAACCACCTCTACCCCAAATTTTCTCAAAAAATCAACACCTTCATCACTAGGTAAACCTTTATAGGCTGCATAGGATTTAGAATAATAAACTAACTTAATACCTGAAGATAAGATGAGCCTTGCACAGGCAATACACGGAGACAAAGTGGTATACAAAGTACATCCTTCTATTTTAGAACCATTTTTTGATGCATAAAGAATTGCATTTTCTTCTGCGTGCAAGGCTAAAGAACAACTTCCCTTACTGTCTCTGGCACAACCATGTTCTGGCCATTCTTCATCGCAGTTATGCGTTCCGGCAGGCGGGCCATTATAACCTATAGAGATAATTCGGGTATCTTTAGTTAAAACTGCACCTACATGAGCACGAACACAATGCGAACGAGCTGATAGATCGGTAGCCAGATTCATAAAGATGGTGTCAAAACTTAATTTATCAGTCATTGAAAATCATTAAAAAAGCCACAGTGAATGATCACTGTGGCTGTAAAATTACTTTATTAAATATTAATGTCCGCCTTCTGCAGTAATATTTTCTACATCAATACCTTGTTTCTTCAGCTCACCGCTTACCTTCCATGCAAAGAAAATCAGGTATGCGAATCCAAGAACGGGAATAATATAAGAATGGTGAATGCCAGCGCTATCAGCTAATTCTCCCTGAATTGGCGGAATAATTGATCCACCTAAAATCATCATGATTAAAAATGAAGAACCTTGTGATGTATATTTGCCAAGGCCGGTAATTGACAATGAAAATATAGATGGCCACATAATGGAACAACATAAACCACCACTTACAAAGGCAAAAATAGCCACATGGCCTGTAGTGAATAATCCAACAAGCATAGCAACCGCACCCAAAGTACCAAAGATGGCAAGTGTTTTAGCTGGCTTTTCCTGGCCAATAAATACTGCAGCCACCATTACGGCTACGCAAATTGCATAAACATATAGGTTGCCAACATCAGTACCAGTTGCATGGTTAACACCCAAAATAATACCAAAAGCCACGAAAGGAACAATTACAGTTAAAATATTTTTCACTGTTTTACTTAGGTTAAAAGCACTCACTGCGCCAGCCCACCTGCCAATCATCATACTTCCCCAATATAAAGAGATATATGGTTTGATACCCGCATCATTTAAGCCTCCAAAATCGGGAAGTTTCAGCAATGCCCCCAGGTTACTTTGAATCGTTACCTCAGTACCCACGTACATAAAGATAGCAAGCATTCCTAAAACCAATTGTGGATATTGCATAGCACCCCAGCTTGCAGCGTTGTCTTTTTTTGTAAAATAGCCAAATAATAAAGCGCCTAAGATGATTACAAAGGATGAATAAACGAAAATAGATGCGCTAACACCCGTTAAGTTAGCAAGAGGACTTGCCGCAGCCACCATCAGGAAACCAATAATCATCACAACTAATGGCCCCGTAGGTTTACTACTGGCTTCAATCTTCTCCGTACTGGTTACATCTGGAAGTTTGGAAACAGCAAAAAATATGGCTACCGCTAAAAACAATCCGGCAAGAATGTAATAAAGATTATTGATGGATGAAATTTCTACTGCCTTGGCCACTGCATCATTTGCCGTACCAAAAAGGACAACACTTACAATAACTGGCCCCATTAAGCCACCGAAGTTATTAACACCTCCCGCCAGATTTAAACGATGGGCACCACTTTCTGGTGCGCCTAATGCCACGACAAATGGATTCGCAGCCGTTTGTTGTAATGAAAACCCAAGGGCGATTACAAAAAAGGCAAATAAAATAAATAGGAATGAACCTGAATGAACAGCAGGAACCATTAATAATGCGCCTCCGGCAGAAATAATTAAGCCCGCGATAATGCCTTTTTTGTATCCAATTTTGTTGAGGATATCAACTTTACTGGCTTGTGAAGCTAAGTAAAGGATAAGCGAGCCAATAAAATAACCACCATAAAAGGTAAAATCTATAAGTTGAGATTCAAATTGCGTTAATTTAAAATGAGTTTTACAAAAGGGAATAAATATACCGTTTGACGCGGCAACAAAGCCCCAAAAAAAGAATACAGTGATAATTGTATACAACGCTGTACCATAATTTTTTGTAGTTTCTTTTGACATCTGAATTTTAATTGTTTTAGTTTTAGTGCGGATAAACATAAATAAAAAAAAATTAATAACCCGTATTTTTTGAAGTCGTACCTAACAAAAATAAATGTTACATGTTTAGGTATAAAATTGCATATTCGCATATTATAAACAATACAATGCATGTTTGAAGCCATATTATTAGGTATTGGAGCAGGGATTATTTCGTCGTTTTTAACAGGTCCGGTATTCTTTGCAATGATAAAAACCAGTATAGAAAGAGGCTTTATGGCAGGGTTTTCTTTAGCTATTGGAGTTATAATTAGTGATATTATATTAATTGTTCTTGTACTTTTTGGCAGCCAGTTCTTCGACTATAAAGCAAGTTTTGATAAATATGTAGGCACCATAGGCGGGGTATTTTTACTTGCCGTCGGAATCTATTATCTGGTTTCTAAAATTAAAGTTCATTATGATAGTGCTACCCTTCAAAAAGTAAGCAAGAGGAGTTATGTGTTAAAGGGATTTTTGATGTGCATACTTACCCCATCTACATTAATGTTTTGGATTATTGTAAGTGGCATTATTTCCGTTAAGCTAAACAACATGCTGAATGAGAAGCTGGTATGCTTTTTTATTGCCATGGCTACTCAGTTGAGTATAGACGCTACAAAAAGCTTTTATTCCAGCAAACTGCGCTATAAAATTAAAGAGGATGCGCTTAAAACGCTGAATAAAATTGCTGGAGTTATTATAATATTTTTCGCTTTCTGGCTGATCTATAAAACTTATATTCAATTTTACGCTTAGTACTTTAATTCCGCAGTAAGGGCACGAAGAATCGTCCTTGCGAAGCCAATTTTTCATTGGATGAAGTAATCTATCCAGTTTTTTGCGGGGATGTACCAAACGAATCGTCATGCTGACCTGTAGCGCGGCGGAAAGCTACGGAGTAAATTTAGTTCAGCATCTATTTAGATCCGATCCTGAATCAAGTTCAGCAAGACGATTCTCTAGCAAAATCGTCATTGCGAAGCCAATTTTTCATTGGATGAAGCAATCTATCCAGTTTTTCCGTGGGGTGCTTGTGATGCAGAAACAAAGCTTTAACGAATTTATCCGACATCAGTTCCAATCCTTGAGTTATTCACAAGTTGTTTATTTTTTATAGGTATTCATGAGCTCGCAGAAAAGCTCGGTTTTGCTTCTTTGTCAAGAAAAAAGAAGAAAGTTCTTCGGCGGCAGACCTGTACCGTAACCGAGGCAAGCCAAGAGGGCGAACGCTTTAACCCACCGTTTATGGAATGAGGTACTAAAAAAAATTCGGTGTTAACTGAAGGCAGTATACCAAAACGTAGGGATTCTTCGCTGCGCTCTAAATGACAATATCGCTATTACCACCCTACTCACTAGCCCAGGAAATAATGGAAAAAGGAACATTACGTTTCGATCACAAATTCCCTATAAATAAAATGGCCCATATTTTCATATGAGCCATCCAATATTATAGTTTAACCTTCGCTTAGTAAGCCCTTTGATTATTTCCTTCTTTCCAGTTCACAAAAGCTTTATTAACTACTTTGTTACCACCTGGTGTTGGATAGTTACCTGAGAAATACCAGTCGCCCTTGTTCTTCGGACAAGCCTCATGTAAGTTTTCTAAACTTTGATAAATCACTTCTACCTCCGCAACGGTACCTTTTGGCGTAATAATCTGTGCAATTTTCGCAGAGATTTCTTCCGGAGAAAAGGGTTTATAAATCTCTTTAACGTGATTTACAATCTCTTCTTTAGGCAATAATAATGAAGCTTTACATTTCGTGTAAACATCCTCAATTACCTGCCACATTCCCCTTTCAGTAAGTAATTGTATTGCTGCATCAAAGGCAACAAACTGCCCCATTCTGCTCATATCAATACCATAACAATCAGGGTAGCGAATTTGTGGTGCAGAAGAAACAATGATGATTTTCTTTGGATGTAAACGATCAACAATCTTAATGATACTTTGCTTTAAAGTTGTACCACGAACAATAGAATCATCAAGTGCCACTAAAGTATCCTGGTGATTATTGATGATACCATAAGTGGTATCATAAACGTGTGCTACCATTTCACTCCTGTCGGCATCCTGCGTAATAAATGTTCTTAATTTCACATCCTTTACAGCTAGTTTTTCAACTCTTGGGGCTAGCGACAACAGTTCCTCCAATTGCTCATCACTTAATGACTCTTTCTTGTGTAGTAGTATATCTTTTTGGTGCCTGCGAACATATTGTTGTACACCATCTACCATCCCAAAAAATGCAACTTCTGCCGTATTTGGGATGAAAGAGAATACTGTATTTTTCAAATCGTAATTAACGGCCTGAAGTATTTTTTCACTCAATAAACGACCTAACTGCTTACGTTCACGGTAGATTTCAACATCACTTCCTTTAGAGAAATAAATTCTTTCAAAAGAACAGGAAAGTCTTTCGGTAGGCTCACGGAATTGCTCCATACTTACTTCACCGTTCTTCTTGATAATTAGCGCATGCCCCGGATCAATTTCTTTTACATCTTTAAACTGAATATTAAATGCAGTTTGCAAAGCTGGTCTTTCTGATGCCGCTACCACGATTTCATCATCATAATAGTAGTAAGCCGGGCGAATTCCTGCCGGATCACGCATGATGAATGAATCACCGTTACCAACCATTCCGCAGATAGAGTAACCACCATCCCAGGTTTTAGCCGAGCGACGGAGGATATTTCCAATGTCTAAATGGTCTGAAATTTTGTGCGTGATGGCCACATTATCATGTCCTTCTTTTTTGTATTGATCAAAAAGCTCCTGATTTTCATCATCTAAGAAGTGACCGATTTTTTCCAACACGGTTACCGTATCAGCTTTTTCTTTCGGATGCTGCCCTAATTCATACAATTGCTCCAATAATTCATCAACATT
>Ga0116227_10008512_pt1 | contig 19281 bp, 18 predicted proteins | sample S1TSphgellanicum_FD_89693 | JGI IMG/M metagenome (GOLD analysis project Ga0116227, IMG submission 89693) | Host-associated microbial communities from peat moss isolated from Minnesota, USA - S1T2_Fb - Sphagnum magellanicum MG | ecosystem: Host-associated > Plants > Peat moss > Unclassified... | reverse complement strand
CTTCACATGTGTTCATAATTTATCATGGGATGTCCATCGGTTAATAGGTGATAATTGGAAAGAAACTACACATATTTTTGTTTTATTTTGAGAGGACATCAATTTGGAGTTGGTCCAAGATAGAAAGGCACTTAACAACAAAAAAATCACATTCATTGTTGCCATGAACTGAGTTTTTATTAAAGTAATGAGAACTAGCATCCACACCTAGCATAAAAACCATACCTTTTAGACACCCAACATGCTTAAGTAAGTTATCCAACTTTGGTGCAAACAATTTTTTGGTCTAGCCATAAGCCTAACTTAGGTGCCATTTAATACCCTATGCATCACATAAACTATCTCGGTTTAACCCTATAGTAAGTGGCCTAGGTCTAATTTAAATGCCACATGGCATGGCTTTGGGGAAGGCCTAATTTAGGTGCCATGTGGCCTAGGTCTAGGCTTAGTCTAAGGGCCACATAGCATGGCATAGGTTTAGGTTTAATCTAGGTGTTTATGCTTAACATAAATGCCATGTGGTTTAGGTTTAGGCCTAATTTAAATGTGGCCTAGGTCTATGCCTAACATATGTGCTATGTGGTTTAAGCCTAACTTAAATGCCACATGGCTTGTAATTAGGCCTACTTTAAATGTCACACAATGTGGCCAAGGTTTAAAAGTAACCTAAGTACCACATGGCATGGCTTAGGTCCAAGATTAGGTCTAAAAGTAGCCTAAGTGCCACATGGTAGGACCTAGGTTTAAAAGCCTAGGTCTAAAAGTAGATTGAATGTCATATTAAGCTTAAGTGTCACATGGTTTAGGTTTAAGCTTAGTTTAGATGCCACATGATTTAGGTCTTAACCTAACATATGTGGCATGTGTCATGACTTAGGTTTAGGGCTAGGTGCCATAGGGCATATGTGGTATAAACATAAGTGCCATATGGCCTAAATGTCACCTAGCCTAGGTTTTGGTGGGGTTTTGGTGCCATGTGACTTGGGCGGTTTGGGCCAAGGTGCTATGTGGCATATGTGGTCTAAGCATAGGTGCCATGTGCCATGTGGCTTAGGTGGTTTAGGCTTATGTGTCATAAAACATATATGGTTTAAGCATCTAGGTGCGACATGATTTAAATACCACCTTGTTTAGCCTTAGGCTTAACCTAGGTGGCACATAAGTTAGATTAGTTAATAGGCTAGGTTAATTCATAGGCATTAAATTAACTTAATAAGTAGTAGTTCTAACTAATTTGCAATTAAAATGTTTATCCCATATCATTTATTTTCATTTCAAGTTTTTAAGCTTTACAAAAATGTACATATATATTTAATAATTAATAATTCAACATATATCATAAAATTTGATATATCATTGTAAATGAAAATTGGAAAGTAACATTAATCATTTACGATATTAAAAATGCAACTTGAAACATGCATATAATCTTTATTTTATTCTTATATTAGAACTGAAATATATAAAATGTATAGATTTAATTGTTCACACAAGTTTTTGAAATTTTGAAGATAAAAAATGAAACATGGCATTTTGTGAAAACATTTGAAAAAAATCATTAAGGAATTGAACATTAAATTGAAGTGAAAGAAACAAAGTTAATGATAAGAATACATGTTAATACAAAAATGATTTTAATAATACATATTAAGGTAACATGTGCCTTTTCATGTTTTTTTTGAAAATGTATCAAATTATATATATATATATATATATATATATATACCACTTGAAACCATAGACTTTGGATAAATCCAAGGAACAAGAAAAATCATTCAATTTTGATTATATGTAAAAATGGAAAATAACATTTTTTGGACCCCCCCATATTTTGGAAACATGTTATAACTGGTGATATACATATATTTCAATTTTCTAATGTTATGTCGTTGGCTAGCGTCCCAAGAGGGACTTAACATTAAATAGTGACAAGGTTTTAGAACCTATCTAAATAATTTAAAAAATAATTAAAAATACTACCAAACTAAAATTAGAATCCAAATATAGCCCAAAAAAATTCAACTTTTTTCATTGAAATTTGGCAATTAAAAAAACAAAAATATTGTGATAAAATATTCTTAAAAAATTTCCCCATCATTTTTGTGAAAATTTTCACCCCAATGCTATTTTTTTGGCCACAACCTATCATCTAAATTCAGTGATTTCAAAAAAGAATCCTTTGGCACATTTGGCAACTTTGGCACATTTGTTCCAAAAATATCCTTTGTAATTCTTTTAATGATTTTTTTGGGATAAACATACAAATAATTAGCTTCAATTTCTTAAAATCTTATTTGAATGAGATTCTTAAAAAATCAATTTGAAAGATTATTCAAGAATTGATTAAAATAGAACACATCAATTTTTTAAAAAAAAAAATTTAATATAAAGTTTGTTTTCGAGATATAAACGTTTTTAATTAATTTTTTGTTATTTAAAAAACTTCAACAAGGCTTTGATGAAGATTTAATAATAAAAATCATAATGAAAATAATTTTTATTTGATTAATTTGTTTGTATTGTTGTTGCTTTTTATGTTATAAAAATTTATTATTGCCCTAAGATAGGAGACATGCATGTATGATTTTAGCTTTTACCAAGCATGTATGGGGGCCAAATACAACTAGTTGTATTTTTTAATCTAAAAATTAAATTAAATTAATCCTTTTTTTTAATGGGGTGGCATGGCTAATAGGTACCTAATCTAGCTCCTAGTCCGAAGGGTGAGCGGCAATAGGCAGCAGGGGGGTTCACCCGCCCTTCTGCTGCCCGGGTCACCCACCGTCTCCCTCGCTAGCGGGTGCTTCTTGCCGTGCGCGCTGCTGCCCTACTCTGTCGTTGTGTTGCTTTTGCCGTCGTTGTGGCCGTGCCGCTCCGTTCTGCTCTCTGCTCTTCTTTTTCTTGTTCTTCCTTCGCTATTATCCATTTGACGTCCGCATATGCACTTTCTGTGTTTGCGCAGGAGGCATCAGATGGTCTCTTGAAGCATTTTGTTACTTCACTCTACACTCGTTGGCCAACGGCAGGACATTTGCTAAGAAGCCCTACGGGTTGTGTTTGGGGGGAATCGCGGTCGGCACTCCACACGCATGCCTCGCACTTGAGGTTTTTCTTTTCTTTTTCCCGCCTTGACATCTCTGTGTGTCCATTCGCAATCTTTGTGTGTGCGTTTGCGTGTGTTCTTGTCGAGTGTGAGAATCATGTCGGATTTCGGCCATGGACGATGCGATTTGTCGAAGTGAGAATATAAGTCCGTTGTAGGGTTTTTTTTTATTGTGCGACTGTGATGGTGGAGGATTTTACTGCGGTGTTAGTTTGGTTGCTCCTCCTCCTTTTTTCCACTTTCGGATTTTGTTTGTGAATTTTGGTTGCTGATGCGGTTATTCCTGTGGCCGTTACGGCGAAGACGAAGGTCGAGAAGTTCAAGGCTTTGACACCTAGGGTTATCTTTTGGACTACCGTTGCCATGTGGTTTTGCATGTGCATGTTGTTGTGGATTCGTTTCTTGAATGATAGCAGAATAGCGTTGTTGTGAGGAAGCATGTCAGTGTGGTCATGCTTCCTAAGGATTGGCAGTTATCTCGTGTTCACTGGCCTTCATATTTTTGTGTGCATTTTCTTGCAACTAGCAGACTTTCTACTTTCAACAAAATGCAAGTGTGAAGCTGTGATTGATAAAACCTTGGTTTTTTATGTGTGGCAAATTCTCCAGACTGTTCAGCATGAGATGATGTTATTGTATGCTGTTTGCATTGGAACGGAGCCATAGCCTTTACATTAAAGAAGCACAAAAGTCCTCCGTGGAGTAGCTGTTGCAATTGAAGTAAGTAGTCGTGGAAGCACACGTTGTCAAAGTGTGTGGCTATCTTTCTGGATTATGTTCTTGTAGTGAGTCCTCTGTTTTTGTGTTTAGGTGATGATATGGAAGGCTGTAGTCATCCCTCACTGTCATATGCTTGACTGTCCTCCCAGTTGGAGGATTTGAGAAGCACTGATTCTTAGAATGTTTGGTAACTATGAGTTTTAGAGAGACCTCTGGAGCTTGAAGATTTTGACATCTGCATGGTTCATTGATGTAATATCTGCGCAGAAAAATTTAGGGTTGAGAAGCACAGAATCATGAATCCTGGAAGTGGGGCATCGAATGTGGATCTCTCTGAAGCGGAACGGTTGCTAAAGCAGAGCACTGCGGCGCCTGGGTTGCCAAACCCTGCAGTTCCACCTCATTTCATGTTGATGCATCAAGCTGTTGCAATGCAGCAGTTCCAATTTCAACAGGCATTGCTTTTGCAACAAGTGAGTTTGTTGTTCTGGAAGGATATGCCTTGAGCAATCATAGGTGGAATTGTTTTTGGATATATGTTTCCTGGCAGGTTGCTGATGCAACATGGAGATCTTACTTTGACTGGTGTGGTCAGGAAGAAGTTTGCTCATGCATGTGTAAGGTTTATGGGTCGATAATGCATCCCTCAAAGGTGGGAGTTTAATTTTGGTTGTGGCAGGATGTGTTGCTGGCACAATGTTGGGGTTTACTTCACAGCCAAAATCAAAAAGAACTTCTGTTGCACTAGAGATGCCTAGAGTATCCCATTTGTGCTGTTGGAGGTAACAGTAAAAGGCTTTCTTTGTTTCTATAGTGATTTGGTTGACATTAATTGAGGTGATACTGCATGCTCAAGCATCTGTCACTATCTGTGCAGATGATGGCCTCACAGCAGGCTCAAGCACGGGCAGCCACTGTCAAGTCTGCAGCTGAGATGGCTGCTGCCCGGGCAGCTGAAATCAGTAAACAACTGAAGGGAAATGATCCGGAAGGGGTGGAGGAGAAAAGAAGTCCTGACAGGTACTTTTCAGTCCACTACATCTTCCACTTGGGATCTGTTGTTGGGATGTGTATGGACAATAAATGTGTCCATGTTGGCAGATATGTCCAGACACCAGATATTTTTTCTGGAAGTTTTTCTTCCATTCTACTGGTAAGGAAGCTTATGTCAATGGGATCTGCAGGCTTAGAAGGTGGTCGGAACTTGTTGTCAACCACAAGTGTGGAAAGCTTGCACCTGTCATTTCATGCAGTGTAAGATATGACAACTCTGGCTAGATCAGGGTGTGGGAGATGCATGGAAGAACCATAGGTCTGATGGATATGTGTAACACAATGTTGATGAAATTGCAATGTCTGGCTATGGAGGGTTTTGGTGCTTGCTATCCTTCAGCCCTCCAAGACTATTTGTGCTGTTTGGCAATATGGTTTCCTGGTCTTGATTGTTGGTTTTGTAATGCCAAGCAGGTCCAAGTCTCGGTCAGCCTCAAGGTCACGATCTCTGTCAAAATCGAGGTCAAGGTCTCCTATTCGGTATCGCAGAGATCGGTCAGCTTCGCGGTCACCAATCCGCTATAGGCGTGATTCCCGTTTGTCACCTTCACGCTCTAGAGACTTTTACAGCTACCGAAGTAGAAGTAGGCGTGGTTATTACAGGGGCCGTGGTGACTATCCATGGAATCCATCCTTCCGTCGTGATTGGGATCGTGACAGGGATCATTATGGTCGAAGTTCTCATCGAAGCAGAAGCCGAAGCCCAGTGCGCCGCAGGTCTCGCTCACACTCTCATTCTCCAAGGGGTCGTAGAGAGAGAAGTGCAACTCCACCACGGTATCGGAGAGATGAGCGGAGAGGGGCTGGTCGAGGATCTAGGCGTTCAAGGTCAAGGGATTTGAAGCCAAGTCCATCCCATAGCAGCAGGAGTCTCAGTGAGAGTATTCATGGAGAAGATGTGAGTCCCCGAAGAAAGTCAAAAGATTCCAGACGAGGTGAGAGCTTGAGCCCAGAGCCAAAGACTGGGAAGCGTGCCTTAAGTAGTAGCCCAGCCCAAGGGGATCAAGAGAAGCTTGATCTGGAGGATAGAGGTGGCAGCAAACAAGGGAATGGGACAGCAAAATTGAGTTTGGAGCATAAAGGCAGGACTGCTCTTTCAATGTCTCCAAGATCGCTTTCTGTGTCTCTCTCACCTCGGCAAAGGTCTCCTGAGAAACAATCTGAAGTTGATGATGACAAATTGGGGATGAGTGCTGCAAACAACATTGCACAGGAAGCAGGTGGCAGAAAAACTGAAGGTGTGACCATTTCTGAGAAAGCTATTAGCAACTCAACTTTGTCCACATGGGCTACTGAGGCTAGGGTTTCACCCCCAGAAGGTATCCATGAGGAGAATCCTGGTGGGGTGAGAATGAAGGAGAAAGGCAAAGAATTTGTTGCAAGACAGGGATGGCAGCTTAGAAAAGAAAGTAGTGGGAAAGGAGGTGATTATGTTGATGATGACAGTGGGGAGGACAAGGAGCTTGATGATTGGCGTGATGACATGAAAGCACATGAGAGGGAGAAAGTTAAGCGGAAAGAGACAAAACGGGAGTCTGTAAAGATCGAAGACAAAAAAAGTACTGCAGGACAAACCCCCAGTATTCAAGATCAGGAAAGACCAGCTGCAACATTGCATGGTCAGACCATGAAAAGTAGTGGCAAGGGGAATGAGGTTGGTAGCACTGTTAGTGTTGATCTTGTAGGAGGTTTTGGGGTGGGTATGAAGAGGAACATAGATGCAGGTGGGAAGGAATTAAAGAAGAAGCTGGACGTTATTAAACTTAAGGAAGTTGACAGGGATTTGAGTGATGAGGATCCTACTATTGCAGAGAAGATTGAAAGAGGTGTTGCTGAAGTGGGAAAAAGAGACCAAAAGGTGGTGTGTGATGCTGACGGAAGTGCTGGAGATGCTACAAAGGAAAAAACTACAGGCTCCACTGAGGACAGTGAGGTGGAGAGGGAGGTGAATGTTGTCTTTGAGGGGCCTAAGTTACCACATGATGAGGGCACTGTCTTAAAACACACTGGAAGATTGGGAAAATCAGAGGATAGTACCAAGGAGTTGATTAGGAAGAGCTTCAAGAGTTCAAGGGATAGAGAAGATGATAAGGAGACTGGGGCTCTCCAGTTGGAACTTGATGATGAGGATGTACTTGCAAGTTACAAAAGGAAGGAGAAGTCAAGGTCAAGAGAGAGAAGTAAGAGGCATGAGGATGATGTGGATCGTGACAGGAGGAAAGATCGGCATCGAAAGCACCGAAGGAAGCACAGGTTAGTTCTTGCATTGAACTGTGGTGTATGTGTCATGGCTATTGAAGTTGATTGTCTGGCACTTTGTGGGCAGCACTCATAAGGGTATGACTGCACTCATTGTCTTGTTACCTTCAAATTATTGTTGTGGAGTCTACTCTGCAATCTCATAGATATGTATGTGTATGCACATGTGAGATCAACATTGCAATTTGAGGGGGATATAATATAGCAGTGCGAACTGCTGCTGCTTGGAGTCTTTTAGTTATGCCTTCTGTGGACTCATGATGTTGTCCTATTTGTTGGTCCAGGATCTAGTTCACTGTCAGAATAATCTGTCATGAATCTTTACATTCTGGCCACACTTGCAGTTAAGAGACAAGTTCAGACACAAGTGTGAGGATACTGCTTGATTGCCTGTAACCTGCTTGTGAGTTATGAAAATGTTGTGCAGTTATGTTCTTGTAATCTTTTGTTGTTATGCTGGCATATGTGACTGGTCTTTGTGCAATAAAAATGTGAGATCCTTGTAAAATCCTGTGAAGGGGCTGGTTACAGACTATATTGTTAGAAGTAGGCCTAATATCTTCCACTTCACAACTGTTTGAAGGCACAGGGATGAGGAGACAGAGAAGGAAGATGATGACATGATTGAGGACAAGGCAGATATAGAGGGTGGGAAGGAAAAGGAGGAAAGACGGCATCACAGAAAGCATCACAGTCGGGACACCAATGATGAAAGACGAGACAGGAAGAGGCGGAAACATAAGCATCGTGGAAAGTCTGCTTCAGAGTCACCAGCCCCTGAATTGCAATCTGCAGAAACAGAGGGAGGGCGAGATGATATACTATCACGCAAGAAAAGTTTGAGCAGCCGTGACGAAAGGAGGGGAGATGTTTTGAAGTCCCTAGGTTACAGTGGAAGTGGAAGCGAGTGAACAGAATCACGATCTCTGTGTGGAGCAGTTCTTGGGATGCAGCAATCCTCTTTGGTCTGTAGTGCTGGTCAACTTTCTTTAAGTGCATTATCTGGAGTGCAGTTGCTGTAGCTAAAGGTCATACCCATGTCCTGCCCATGCAGAATTTTGGCTAAGGAGATGGAGCAAAGGAGAAGACAACCTAACAGATGAGATGGGTGTGCTGTACCACCCTGAACAGATGTTGCAGAGAGGTTGGGAGGGTTAGGGTTGGGAATGAAGGGTGGCTGTGGTCTGTCATGTATTGCTGGGTCTGTTGTTTTGCAGGCCAAGTGTGAGAGCACTGATTTGGTTTATTCAAAGGCTCATCATCTGTCATCCGGGACTTTTCATCCACTTTGTAGGTAGCTGCTGGACTATGTAACTGATGGTCTTACACCTTGACTGTGATTTGGCCGTTTCCTTTGTGTTCTTTTTGTTGCTGGATATGTAGCAGTCACTTGAATAGATTTATGCTGTTTGTTTCATCTGTATGGCTATTAACAGCAATTTATGTGCTGGTATTTGTCACCTTTTGATAAGCTTGAAAACTACTTGTTTCTAGAGATTTTAATTGCAAGAATCTCATGGTCTGCTGTTGAATGAGGTGTTTGGAGGCTGGCTCTTCTCAGAGCCATTACTAACAGAAAATCTGTGCGCATTTATCTACAGAGGTTTTGATTGTCCGATTACACCCCAGATTTTAATTCATAAAGCCATCCCTTTGGGCAGGCTCAACCCATGGTTCTGATGTGGGAGTGCAAAATATTGAACTCCTAGCTTTAACTTCCCTTGGGTGTGTGGCTGGGGCCTCGCGTTCCAGTGGGTGGGTGGGTGGGTGGGTGGGAATGGGGTTGTGGAATCCAGGGAAATTTTTGTAAGCAAACGTGAGTACATCATCCATTCAGGGAGATGTCAATGATGCGTTGGTAAGTTTGCCTCTTAGGCTATCTGGATTGGTGGCAACTTTTACCAGCATTTTGCATCTTTGAACACAATGACTATCCCTTGGAAGTGTGCTAGGAGTAGACGCATCTACTTGTCTGGAGTTTGTTCCAAGCACAGTTTCCTTAGAAACTGTGTTGCTGTCTTTTCACTTAGTCGCACAGTTCACATCAGTAAACAGGTCTGAGACAGGGTTGGAATCCTCTATTACGTACTTTAGGGGTTCAGATATGGAAAGCAAATTTTCTGTGGCTACCTTTATTAGCTCATGACAGTAAGGTTGTAAGCAATAAGAAGATCCAGTCATAGATATTGTGAAGTGGTGTTCGGATCAAGCTCAGTGAGAGATCTCTGGATGTAGTCTGTGTAATTGTTCAGGCTGGGTGTTTGAGATGATGAACTGCGGGGTGACCTAGTAGAGTCAATAGATCAGATTTATTGGGGTGATTATGGTCTATTGGTTGGGTCTCAATGCTGGTTTGCAGGGGCTGCTGTCTGGTTCTCTGTGCTGCCAGCAGAACCTTTGTGTGCTATTACTAATGCTGTCACGGACGGTCAGGCATCCCAGTGCTTGCAATGGAGAAATCCTGTAAAGCAAATCAAGCCAGGGAAGTCACTACTTTCCTTCTGTGTGATAAGTTCAGGACTGTGATTTGCTGATTGTCCTGTGGAAGCTCAGTTTTCATTGGACTTCTGGTTTGTTTCTGTGCAAGTTGCATGTGAAGTACTGTGTAGATGGAAGCCTGTTGTATCCCAGATCTTGATTTCTTAGAGCAGCTTTGTCCATTCAGTGGCATTGATGTCAGTTGACCTCTGGACTGCACTTTGTTGGCAATTTTTTGACTATAATAGTGATTTTGGAACCAATGAACTTGTCTGTGCCTTTGCATGTGTCCTTGTGTACTGTCCTAGTCAGTCTGTTTGCAATTCACAGGTCAAGACTTGTGGTGTGCACAATTGGAATTCTTGTTAGAGTTTGGAGCAGTCACAGAAGGCTTTGTGCAATAGTCACATGGCATGAAACTGAATTCATATCGATTATGGAAATATTTTTCTGGGTTGTGTTTGAGCAGATATGTGATCTTGAGGTGTGGAACTGGTACCCACGTGAAGGAATACAGATGGCTGTTTTCTGTGTACATTTTACCACCTGTCATGGAGGTGATTATTATATAGGTAGTTTCACTGGCACTTGCATATTGGAGGATTTCATTCTATTGAGGTTTGCAGTGACTGTTAGATGTAACCAACTAACTTTGTTATGTCACTCACAGCACCTGAAAATCACCCCATTTTTGCATGCTGTCTTTAACCTGGTGAAAGTGCAAGGGCAACCACAGCTGAATTTGTGTACACAAGTGGGTGTCTTAATGTTGTTCCCAAAGAAATGGGAGCTCACATTCCATTATGGTGAAAATAGCAGTTATAATGCCTCCCTGTCATCTCCACATTGTCTATTCTAAAGAGCACATCATGTAGATCGCAAATCTGAAAGAACAATGCTTGTGTACTTATTGATCACAGACCATTTTAGATGCTTGTAGAGCACTTCTGAATTTGATTCATTTTGTGTGCAAAATTTTCTTCAGATATAGAATGCTTGAGATTTTGATTCATTGTGTGTGCAAACCACTTTAGATCACAAAATCAAAACCTACAATCATCCCTTGAATTAGGTTCACAAATCCAAAAGACTATTATGTAAATGATGGTAGTGCAGTTTTGTAAGTTGGTAGAGCACTTCAAATTTTGATTCATCTTGTGTGCAAATTTTGTGGATGCTCGCAAACAAATGAGGTGGTTTGCAGATTTTAATTTTGTAAAAGTTTTGAAGATTTTTAGAAATCTGTAAGGTGGTTGATTTGCATATATGCCTAACTGTAGACAGTGGGTTGTTTTGCAGTCTTTCTTCTTCAAATGTTCTAAAATATGGGAATAACATGCATATGAAATGTTTAGATGAAGCTCATTAAATCCTAATTCCTTCCTCACTTTTTCAGTAACCCAAATTCTGGGGATTGAAATTCAGATGCAAAGTGAGGAAACTTGGTTTCCTGTACTTGAGAGCATCTTCAAAATGGGTAACTATTAAGTCTTCTGTGTTTGAACTATACTCTATTCTACTGACAGTGTTTTTTTTCTTTTTCACTGGGCAAAGTTAATGAACAAGTTGCTAAACATCCACTACCCATTAGCAATTTCCTTAGGAACTGCATTGGAGACAATTATGTAATAATACTTGTACTGACCTATTTTACTTAAAACTCCAATATTCCTATTAAAAGTAGCACTTAAAACTCTCCCTTTTCATGTGCAATCTAAATAAGACACCCAATCACTTTTTCCTGTCCCTTTATTATGAGAAAGAAAATAAAATAAAATGCAAAAATGTATATGAATACATATATCTGTAGGCATTACTGATCAGTAATTTTTTCCTAATTTTCTGATGTAGCATTGGTTAGCAACCCAAAGGGATTTAGCATCAAATGGTCATAGGCTTTTATAACCTGTCTAAATAGTTTTTAAAAAAACACTAGTAAAAAATGCTACCAAATGAAAACCCGAGTCCAAATTTGGCAAAACAATTTCAAATCTTTTTTCAAAATTTGGCAATTTGCCAACAGAATATTCCCTTTCTAGTTTTATTTATTGCATTTTGGCAAATTTTCGCATGAAAAAAACCACTGCTAAGCATCCACATTATGCAACTCTGCCAACTTTCATATGAGTTTAACTAGGATTGAGTGACTCTAACGAGGAAGGACCCAAAACCTTAACTTTGGTCACAATTTTGTAGTTTTATTGTTTTGTTAGTGCATCCACTACATACTCAGATAGCGAACTGATGTTTACAGTGGTGACATTAGGACCCTCACTTGGGGTAACATCAGATCTGTCATAATTGCTAGGTCCCCGTAGCTTACTCTCTGAGCCAACTTGTACTGCATCTTTCACAATTATGGTCTTGTGTGTACCTGACAGTAACTCCTCGTAATCGGTATCCCCTGTTTCTCCAACAACCACAAACATATTTGCCACGTCCATGTTCCATCGTGCAAAGAAGTACCTGTGCCCACACTATTTTCTTAAGAAAAAAATTTACAACATTTTTTTTTCATTAAAATTTTCAGAGAAACTTCTGTTTCAGAGAAATACCAGTTCAGACAATTTCTAAAGCTGGATTGACAATGCAATAAAAACCTGTCACATGAAGTTAGCTCAATCGGAAATTTATAACACTTGCAACAGGTTTATGAAGTCCTACTGTGAGGCATACTGCTTGATGATTCAGCTTAATAATAAATCTTATACCCTGGAAGATATAGTTGCAGATTCTTTGTCTTTGGGGAACTGGGGTGGTACAGTTGCATGTCAGAATTTTCTCAAATGATTTCTTGTGAAAGTTGTTGTCTGCATGACCATGGCAAATAGGAGATGCCAGACATTGGGGAGGAGGAGGAGAGGTGAAGCTTATTTACCGGAGAGCTTGGGACCGGGAAGCCAACAATGGCAGGACATGAAGGCGAGATCCATTGTGGGTGTACATAACATGGGTCCGCAAACCCCGCATGCGCAGGCGCTGCCTTAGCTGATCTGCTGGCAGTCCCTGCAAAACCCCCACTCCCAGATCAGGTGATATGAAGCATTTCTCCAAATGAAAACTGTGGCCTTCTCCACTGCATTCTTTAGAGTTTAGGGTTTAGGGGACATTTGAAGATATAGAATTTCCTGACTTGTGAACAAGACAAGAAACAGGCTCAAAGTGCTTACAGCATCAGCCTCAGTAACCCGGTATGCCAGGCAGTGAGGATTAGACAAATTCTCATCGTGGACAAAAATGGAATTTTTAGTCTCAGTTTCCCCATTGGGTGAGATTATACGGGGCATGGTTTTGCGCAGCCCATTGTAACCCCAGCGGTAGTCAATGTGGGATTGATAGTCAGCATCTGCCTGCAGCTCTGTCTCAATGCCAGAATCTGCTGGATAGTAGACCTCACTTCCACTGCTACATACAAGTGCATCAAAATCATGTGGTGATAGTCCATTTGATGTCAATGTCATCACTATCTCCGATACAGAAAGGGCAGATGCTATGATTACACCTGTGGAGAATCCCACAATCGCCTCTCTGCGAATGGTCTTCACAATATCTTGAAGAATTTTCACAAGTGCCGCAGTAGGTTTTTGTGAAGAGGGATCGTAACTGTCAATTGCAATCACCATGAGGCGCCTCCGTCTTTTCAGCATGTTGGCTTTTGACAATGGCCCTGTTGTGACTGGTTTGTGAGCACAAATACTCGAATTCTCATTCATGGACTCCAGTTGACGGCCACTCTGGGAATGCTTTCCAGATTCATGTTTCCCTCTCTCACCATGGCTGACAGAAATTTCACCATCTGAATAGTTATTTTGGGCTTGTGACGCTCGATCCAATTCACCTGAGTTGGACAGTGAAATATGTCCAAGCTTATCCCCATCCACAGAGAGCCGTAGAGATACATCCTGGACATCACGTAAGGAATCACCCTGGGATTCATCATCATCTTGTTTCCCATTTGCATCAGACATGTCTGTCTGCCACTGTGGCTGTCGCATGGAGCACTTGGCAACACGGGTCAGATATGTGCGACAGTGTTCAGGCCATGAGTACTGGTGAATATTTTGAAGCCCGTTCTTGCGGCACAGAGTCCACAAATTCCGGTCTGATACCAGCTTCAGCAGAGCTTTAGCAATCTCATTGTGATCATGTGGGTCTACCAATAAACCATTACTCAGTGTCTGCAATACCCCACAAAAAAATCAGCCCTTAAAATGTGACAATGTCTGTAACATTTGATTTCCTACCCTTACCAGAAGAAGGATGATACCCCCACAACAATCAACAATCCAAACTCATACTATCATCCCTTCACCCAGACAGAAGAGTTTTCTCTATATGAATTGATGAGTTGCAAAAATTAAAACCTTATGAATGTCAACAGGTCCGCCATTTTTGGTGGCCACCATGGGCAAACCATGTGCTGCTGCCTGTCCAAAGAGAAACACACGAATTCTTTTCAAAAAAAATTTCATTTCAGAAACTTCCATTTTCTCCCACTTCAGTCTCATGGGTATCTACTGTATGAGAATCCAGCAGGCACAAGTGAATTTGTGTGCAAGACTTGTGGATCTAGCACAAAATGCAAGAGTACAAAAAAATTGCAATAATTGAAAAGATTTATCAATCAACCAAAACGCTGTTGAATTGACGCAACCCATCCCTTGAGAGGAAGGTTCAAATTCCTAACTGGAAAAATGAATACTCTAGTAAGTGGATCAATATTGTACCTCGATAAGCGTCAGACCAAATGGCTCAACCAATGCAGGGTTGATAAACACACCCTGCACATGCATCCCTGATCTCAAGGCTCAACAAAAATCTGGAACATCATCCTCTGCAGATTATATAGATTCTGTAACCACTGTCTGCTGGATCTGAGGAATGGAGAAGAAGAAGAAGAAGATATTGATACCATTTTGGACTGTGTTATCAAGAGATAATATATATAACATATTTCTTATATCATATGAAAGAAGGCATTGAACAAAAACCTTAGTTTTTGCTGCCAACCGGTAAATTTCAGGTACATCAGACTGCTTGTGATGCTTGGGATATGCCACTTGGCCATACAGATCATACTTGTCAATCAACTTCAGTGCCGTAGTTAGAACCACTCCATTGCCACCAGACATTTGGTCAATGTCATCACGATTGCCCATGATCAATGTCTGCAGCCAACCCAGAAATGTAACTTCAATCTCTGTTCTATAAAGCTTGCTGAGGAATGTTTATATTTCTCCAACAAAATTGGCATATGGATGCAAGAAAGTCTGGTGCAAGGAAGGAGTGAGTTTCTTTGTTGCAGAGAAATTCTTTTTTGAGAGAAATGTTTAATCATAAACTCCCTGTCATCAGTTTTGATACAAGTCAAAGAGAGAATCAATGAAAAAGGGTGGTGGGGTAAATTTATTTATTTTTTCTTTTACCAGGTTTGCCAACTCCCGCAGAGGTGCACACTCCCCAAAAGCTTTCAAGAGTGTTGTGATATTCTTTTTGGGGTCAGGACGTGCAAGAGCCAGAATCATGGGCTTGTGAGGGTTGGTGAAGAAGCGCATTATCTCACCCCAAATTGGATGTTCCACACGTGGTGACACTGGTACAACATTAGTAGCATCGCTGCTGAATGCAACTGAACCAACCTCACCTTCCACCACATCACCAGCATCTGGTACCACCACAGTACTGAAGTCCATCCCCGGTGGTATCACCTACAGCCATAAGGCACCTGATGTCAATCATACGATATCAAGTTTGTCTAGAGCTTCCAGGGTGGGTGAATCTGAGGAAAAGAAACACATACCACCATACGTGGCATGTAGCGTCCATGGCAACTGACACCTCGCCGTGCCCTTGCTCGCAGGACCCGCTTCAACTGAACGTCAAATCCATCATACAAGCCCCATTGCTCATCAATCTCCTGTTTGGTACTAGTGATTACTAACTCAGCTGCATCCAGTGATAACTCCTCTGCTTCAATGCGCCGCATGATTTTGTAGAATGAGTTGATATCCTCTTTGGACTGTCGCCCTTGCTTAAGCAGCTGCTCCAACTTGTTCCTTCCCAATGAATGACCCGTGAGTACCATAGGTATGTTCAGAGCTCCTGACAACAGTGCTGCAATGTCCCCAGCATCAGCGTAATGACCATGAATCACATGTGGCCAAATGGGCTCTCCACCTGTATTAATCTGATCACCCAACACGTGCACCATGTTGAGGACATGTGCAAGGGCACCATCCACAAACTCTTGAATATAGGGCCACAGCAGTTCCTTCCGCAAGTATTGGTCCCTGTGCAGGTCAATCAGTCAAAACCAAAACAAGTTCATCTGGTGGCACATGTGGTGCCTGCCACTGACAAAAGGCTTAACTGAAGCAACTTGGTTGAGCCCAATTCTTCACTGAAAGAACTCAAGAGCCCCATCATGCTCACACTTCTATTTGGTTCAGGCTGTGCTCTTCTGCCATCGTACTGACTTTTGACTAGTTTAACAACCCCTAACATGCCACCTAAATGGGTGTGAAGCAGCTGCAACTACTTGCCAAGAGGCCATAAGTGCTATCAACCACAAGCTATATAACATGGCAAGCTTTTGCTAGAGTAGTATTAACCTGGGTCCACATGGAATGCGGACAATGTAAGCACCACTGCTCTCACCACCTTCATCATCATAATTCATTCCTGAACTCAACATTTCAGTTGGTTCTCCGTAGCTCCAGTCCACCTCAGGATCACAAATCTGGCGGGTCAGTAAATCAACCCGGTATACTTCTGGCATCAGAGCCAATGCCCTCGCAAACTCTACCACATACTTTACCTGTTCCCACAGTGCACCCCCTTCCCTTGCTACATTTCAGAAATGCATCTCATATATTTAAATGCACAAACTACAAAACACCCGTGTGTAGCATTGGACCCAGAGGATTTGGAAATGGCAACTAAGGTTGAGGCTGTGAGAGCAAGTGTCTCGAGCAGTACTAGACTAAATGAAATTCATGCCTTCGCTTCTGCAGGAAATTATAAACAATAGAAAGAAACAAAAGAACCCAACCTGTCCCCCTGTGTCAGAGTCCCGACCCAGCTCCATATTTTCCCCACGTACCAGGCCATGCAAACTGCACATAAAACAAAGATTCAATTGCAAACTCTTGAAGTTTTTGATGTCTGTCAACAGGAATTGATGAACTCCACATTGGCATTTCTGGCTAATTGCATTGCTGAGAAAAGTATCACAGATTTCAGAGATGATGGAGATGCAAGCTCTGTGGATAATGACTTTCACTCTCTGCTTGTTGAAGTTCACAATGGATTAGTACAGTCAGACTTTGAGAGGAAAATATTTCTAGAGATGGGAAAATTGCAGAGTTCAGTAGACCTGATCAATACAATGTACAAGCGTTTCTGTGAAGCCTCCTCATCAGCCTTCACATTATCAAACTTTTTGTTGTTGTGATTCGGCTCCTCATCAGCCAATAAGAGTGGGATGCCATTTGCTTCTTTAGGTATGCTTAATTCCAGGGCTGACATTGTCTCCTTGTTCTCACCTTCTGATAAGTAATCCCACATCTCTTCAGTGGCAACTTTGCGTCCTTGTTCCCGCTCCATGTGCCGCTGTGCCAACCTATGTGCAGCTTGCCATTCAATCTGCAGCCAGCTGGTCGGCCAGCATCAATCCTCCTCTCTCTCCAATTAAAAACAACTAGTCTGGCACTTGAGAGACAGAGAGAGCATGAAACAAAAATCATCAGAAAGTTGGAATGGTGGGGGCTGGATGGTGGTAACTCAAGAGTTTCAACAAGAGCAGCTTTTTGTTTTGCCATTTACCAATCTTTTCTTCCTTGCAATGTGCCAAATTCGCCAGCACAAGGATTCCATGCGCAGGCTTCGCTCCTGTGAACTCCGCATAGATGATGCCTGCAACAAACCAGCAAAAAATGCAAAAAAGTCACAATATGTCCAGTGAGTGTTTTGCCAAATCTAGATCAATTGCCAAGCCCTGCCAGTCAGTCAGCTCATGAAAGGTGACTCTCAATCCTCATGCATTGCCAAATCTGGTGTTAGAAATATTATTTTTCTTCATCAACCTCACATAAGAGCTTTCAACTTCACATTGCAAAAGTCTTTCTTAAAGTCCCAGTCCCCCCTCTCTTCTCTGCCTTCAAAGAACACTGCAAACAGCCATTGTTTACTGGAAGGATTCACAATTCCAGTCCAAATTCTCAAAAATATTCTCTGTGACTCTCATTTCCAGAATCCAAGGCTTTTCATACTCTCATCATCTCCATGTGACATTCTCATCCTGGAATCCAAGGGTTCTCATGGCTCTCATTATCTCTCCTTGGAACCGACCAAAAACATCATCACACATTTTGCAGCCCGATTCTCTGATTTTCCTCAAAGAAATCCCATTACCCATTTGCACCAGTACACAAATCCTTTTATGCAATTGCAAACCAACCCATCAAAGAACTCTCCATCCATACTGCTCAAGATGAAGAACGACAACAACAACAACAACAACAACAAAGATCCAACCCATGCACACAATCTATCTGGGCTTCTGAGAACAGAAACTCTTGCAGCACCAAGTTTGTTTTCGTGTAGGCACTTTCCGAAGAAAAGAGGGGAATGGAAAAGCAAAGAAAGAGAAGGAAGAAGAAAGCAAGAGCAAAAGAACAAACAAACAAAAGCAAAGGCAAGCAAGGAAAGCAAGCAACCTTGATCCATGTCCGGTAGAGCGAGGATTCATCAAAGCCAGTGACTTCATCCACAAAGTACTTGGCAGCTTTGAAGCTCTCTTTGTCGTCCCCAGCAGCATTAGTATCTGCTTGTCTCCTGCTATCATTGATCCTCTCCCCTGTATCCAGTATGGCTTCCAAGTAGCCATAAATCCACTCATTCGCCGCCGCCATCACTGCAACACACCAAAAGCCCAACAATCCAACAACCCAACGATCTCTCTCTCCCCAATTTTGCAAATTCCACAAGCACCCAAAGCAGCAACAGCAGCAGCAGCAGCACCCCACCCACTCACCCCTCTTTCAACTCCTCCCTTGAAGATCAAGTTCACAGCTCTGTGCAAGCTCCTCTCTGTGTGCCTCTGTCTGTCTGTCTTCTGTCTGCTAGTGTGTCTTGATCTCTCTTGTTCATATAAGCTTGGATCTGGCAAGCTCTCAACTAAATGCAAGTGAGTAGCAGTTGAGCTGAGTTTTGCTTGTCTTTGCGTTTTGCTTGTTTGTCTTCCTCTTCTTCCCCAGATCCCAAGTTTGGTTTGTGACTTCGTAGGCATTTCTAGGGCTAGAGCTGAGGAGCAGCCTTTTCGCCAAAAACAGAAATATAAAACTAAAAAAATCGAAAATTCCTCTGGATTTTCGCCAAAAAAAAATAAAAATTGTCAGATTTTTCTTTATTTATTTCGTTTTCAGTGTGTGTGGATTATAGCCATAAAGTAAAAGGTTGATTAAAAGATTTGTACTTCATATCTGGTTTATAAGTAGTTTACATTTGGCTAAATCTTCCTAGGGTTGATCGCCATCTTTTTAAACATCTTCATATGGATGATTGCCATTTAAGCTACATAATAAAATTCCTTATATAAAAAAAATTAAAAAAAAAAAAAAAAAAAAAAAAAAAAAAAAAAAAAAATTTAGAAGAAAAAAAAAATATGG
>Ga0116227_10008511_pt1 | contig 19281 bp, 12 predicted proteins | sample S1TSphgellanicum_FD_89693 | JGI IMG/M metagenome (GOLD analysis project Ga0116227, IMG submission 89693) | Host-associated microbial communities from peat moss isolated from Minnesota, USA - S1T2_Fb - Sphagnum magellanicum MG | ecosystem: Host-associated > Plants > Peat moss > Unclassified... | reverse complement strand
TGAGCCTTATTTACACTGGGCTTAGTCTGTCCCCACTTGTGGACATTTATGACATGTGGGAATACAACTTGTGGGGCTTTTGTTTTCCCCCCAGACAAAGTCATGCATTGCATGATTCTTGGCTGGAAGACCGACATGATGGGGCTGATGCTAGCCTTTCAATTCACATTGCCATTCAGCATCACTCAAGGCCAAAATTGTCCTCGTTTTCCATACAATTTGGCCCAACACCTCTCTTCCAATTAGTCAGGTAAGTGAGCCACCAAGCAAGACACCAAGCTGATTTCAGGAAGCCTGTCTTCTTGGAGAACGTTCATATACCGTGTAGTACATTGGCACTAATTTGTGTTTGGACACCACCAAGATGTGCCCCAGTTGGGCAGTCAGGGAAAAGAGGAAGTAGAGGGTAGTTTTAGAACTGTCTGCAATAAGGACCCATTAATGATGTACTGTCCTCCAAAGAAGTTCGTGCCGGCTTGCTGACATCTGTCTAGTGTACTGTTGGAGTATGTGGTGTGGGTAAGGCCTGCACAAGTTGTTGCATTATTTTACAAAACTTTAATGTTTTCCCAACTTGAGGTTGTGCTGACATTTTTTGCATGTTATGTACCTTTAAAATAATATTGCATGTTGCATTTTATGTACCTTCAAAATAATTATTCTTACAGAACTTTAATGTTTGGGGTTGGGTGCAGGGTGATGGCCATTCACTGGTATTAGACTCTTCTGGGTCCTGGGACCACAAAATGGTCCTGTGTTCAAATCCCAATGGTGTGCAGGTGAAACTCCCGCCACTGAAACTCTGGCAATGAGCTTGATTTGGGGGTGCCCATGGCTTGTCAGGTTGGGTGTGCTGTTTTTTGCCTTCAATATATACACATATGTTATTTTTTCATTTATAGAAGTAGGTGAAAGCATGAGTTTCCATACTTCTTCTTTTGCCTTAACATACTTTTTAATGTAAATGGCAAGGCGACAGTGTGCCACACCCCTTGTTTTCATTTGTTTGTTTCATTGTCATGTTGAGAGTTTCCAAGCAATGGTGCCTCATGCCGTGCTCTTGGTACTGTTGGAAAGCCCTGGATGAGTATGGGTGCATTGAGTTAGTTTCTTAATGTTTCAACCAGTGGTAGACAAATTGTTGAATATTGAACAAAATTTCACTGAAATCCTATTTCAATCAAAACTAAAAATTATAAAGGAACTTCGCCATGTTCTTGGTGTTGTTGAAAGCCTTTCGTGAATAGGGTTTGATGAAGGTGATTTGAAAAAAATTAGACCTAAAATTGTGGGACAATGTGAGTTTTAAGTACTTTTTGTCATTGGAAATTCAATTGTATTACCAAAAAAAACGTTTTGGAATGAAAAATTAGTTGAGTAACCAGTTCACACTGGGCCAATGGGAAAGGTTACAATAGTATCTATGACATCCCTGTTGGGAAAGAGGAAGCATCCTAGTAGGAACAGGGGGGACCTTATTGCTTATGGTAAGGTCCCTACCACTCCTAAATCATAGGTGACAGATCTGTCCCACTCTTCTTCTTTCATTCTCTAGTATGTTTAGCCTAGGCTATTATTTTGAGAATGCCCTCACCTGGAGGCTTAACCCTACATATGCCGGGTTTGGGTGTTTTATTAGATACCATTGTACTTGGGCAACTTTGGCATAAATTAAATTATTTTTTATTTTCTCAAACTTAAGAAAAGTTATTTTCTTTCAATGCACTAGTTAACGATAACAATTGTAAAAAACTTATTGTAAAAAACTTTCGATAGTTGTTGTGCATTTAATAACTATGTTGCTTAGCTGTCAAAATTTTCGAAATTGAAAAACAAATATGCTGAAATATATTAATTATTCAACAGTTGTATGCCAAAATCGCCCCCTACTGGAGCTATTGTTTCTGACTTTGGTCACATGTTTGAAAAGTGTTTCAAGGAACTTTCCTTTATCACGCCACAATTGAACAGGGTAAAACAACCCATCACCATGGGTGAACGAACACTCAAATGATTCAAAATATGGCTCGTTAATAAACACTGGTCACCTATAAACCAGTCAACAGTACCCTATAACCAAACGACAAGTTTTAAAACTTGTGGTTGGACTTTTGAATCTTTCATTCAGTGAAGGGTTTTTGTGTTGATGAAAAGGGCTTCAAAATTCCCTTGTGCCAAAATATTCTACCCATTCATCTTTGTGTTTGGCAGTGGGCAATCGTTACTTATAGTCAACATTTTTAATTGTTGAGCATTTCCATCACCTATTTCTCACTTTTTGTAAGGGCAAATTGTGCCTATGCACATGTGTTTAGTGTTGTAAATGGCGTTGTGTAGAATAAAGTTTACATTGTTTGGTAATATGAAGAATATTGTTTGTGTATGAAATTTACAATATGTTCAATTATAACATCTAGTTTAATTGCACATGAAAGAGAGGTTGGATGAGTTGCCTAGAGCTGTCTTACTTTGGGAGATTTTATTTTGCTTGATTCAACCTTAAGTGGAGATCTAGAAAATATTGTAAAGGTGTTAGAGAAAGTGACTATAATTACCAACTCTTGGACAGACTCAACTGTGAGTGCAAATGTGAAAATAGTAAAAAAGATAATAAGTTGAAGTACGTTTTCTGATTTGTAGCATTTCGAGGATAGAACGCGTGTTGGAGCTGCGGGATGGAGATTAAGACAAGTGACAAGAAAATCAATTATTCACACATCACTGCACAATTTTAACATTTGTAAAAAATTATATATATCTACATATTTATTTTATTTTTTTGAAACCGCCAAAATATTATGGCATTGTAACTTGTCAATTTCAAAACACCTTTGCTTTATAATGCATTTGCTTTAGAATATTTTCTTTCTTTGTTGGTTTCAATTGAAGTTGAACATTCCTTTCTTTTTTAACCCAAGAAAAAAATGTTACAAAATTGCACCAAATTGGGTTTGAACACAAAATGGAATGAAAAAAAACTTTCAACCCTTTTGTTTGTTGCTGAATTTTCAATGATATAAAAAAGAAGATGGAGTGTAAGATTGTGGGCTGCAAAACCAAGGTGATGGGCTTGACATGGGCCTTTGACTTCATAAGGCCGCTATACATTAAAGCTATACATTAAAGCTGGACATTCTTCACCTCAATGTTCCAAAACTTTCCTCATTTCCAAGAAAGGCAAATTTGGCCCCCACAATTCTCTTACAACTTCACTGAAAATTCGGTTCACAATAGGCTCCCTCCAGTTGGATCCCTGCAACCACATGGACCTAGTGCTTTTTGGTTTCGAGTGTCAACTTGCAGGTCACTTCAAACCCCCTACAAACTTTGCAGGTATCAGTGTTGCATCCCACACAGGACCCTCAAACACCACCCTTAGGTCTCTTTGGACTTGATCAAATAAAGCACGGGTCATGGGTTCAAACTTGCATGTGAAACAGCAGGACAAATATATATACAATGTCTTGTAAAGTGCAGAAAGAAAAAATTCCATAGGACATCTCACTGAACACAGCAAAGTCTGTAGGGGTGGTCTATGGGAGTTTTCAGGATTCTGGACTTGGTGTATCTTTTGCTGGGTCAAAGACCACCCTTTGGTCTCTTTGGACTTGTTCAAATAAAGCACTGGTCATGGGTTCAAACTTGCATGTGAACAACAGGACAAAATACACACACACACACACATATATATAAGATTCTTTTATCCTGTAAAGTGCAGAACGACAAAGTTGCATAGGACATCTCACTGAACACCAGCAAAGTCAGTAGGGTGATGTATAATGGCCTTCACTGTGCCCCCAAGAAGCTTTTGGTGTAGGGGAATGACTGAGGCAGTAGGCATTTATGGAATTCCAAAAAGGCCATTAAAGGAGTGGGCTTGGGCTTGAGATTTAGAGTAGAATATTCTCTTTGCTGGGGTCCCAAGACAAGGAATATTGGGTTGGGCCTGGGGGCAAACCTCATAAGATTCCCTTGGACATGGGGCTAGACATTTTACAAGTTATGTTAATGTCATGTCCTACACCTTGCATGGTTTTGTCTTGAGCCTTTGGTAACCTGGGATCAATGGGAACAAGTATTGGGAATGAACGTATAATTTTATTCTGTATTTATACATGTATGAAATAATACATCCACAATGGTCATCCATTAAGGCATGGTAACATAGAAGGGGGTACGGTTCAGGCCATGCAACAAGAAAGTTTTTTGGCCTGATCCATACCCCCTTCTATGTTACCATGCCTTAATGGATGACCGTTTTGGATGTATTATTTGATACATGTATAAATATGAAATAAAATTATAAGTTCGTTCCCAATACTTGTTCACATTGACCCAAGGACACCAAAGGCCCAAGACAAAACCATGCAAGGTGTAGGAAATGACATTAACATAACTTGTAAAATGTCTAGCCCCATGTCCAAGGGAATCTTATGAGGTTTGCCCCCAGGCCCAACCAAGGTGATGGGCATGGCATGGGCCTCTCATTTCGTAAGGCCATTAAACCGTAAAGCTGGGCATACTTCACCTCAATGTTCAAAAAAATTCCTCATTTCCCAGAATGGCAAAATTGGCCCCCACAATTCTGTAACAACCTTAATGAAAATTGGCTTTGTTGTTTCATGGTGAGGGGGAATTCGCACATGGGCTCCCTGCGGCTGAACCGTGTGTGTGATTGGCTCCATGCAACCACATGCGCCTTACCGCTTCTTGGTTCACACTGGTCCCAGCTAGACCTAAGTTTTTCTTGTCCTTTTCGTTTGGAGGTCTTTGCACTACTTCTTTTTCAAGCACTCCCACAACAAGGACCCAAGCTTACAATCGGTCCCTGACCAAAGTCACAAGCTATGGGGTCCCCTAAAAGCACCAAAAAAATTTCCTCTTTTCCCTACACTGTACAATGTGCTTGCTCCCTCACAAGGAGCGTCAGGAGTAGGGATTTCTTAATACATGTAGATATTTAATCTTTACCATATAAGATACTTAAATGTTTTGGTAACATTTTAAAGGGCCCTTCTTTTCAAATTATGGAGGATTCTTTGGTGAGAGATGAATCATTTATTATCAACAAATAGAAAAAGAAAAAAAGACGTGTGAATTGTGACATAATTTCATGTTTATAATACATGTAAAATAAATGAAAATGCTCTTGTTCGTCCATTCACCAAAAAGAACAAAATCTATAAATACAATATTATGGATACAATCAAGTACAAAGTAACTTTTTGTGGTCATGTTGAAATTAGCCGCCAATTTCAGTTTTAACATGACACTTAGCCAAAAGTACACTTGCTCCATGAAAAGGATAAATGTCAATTATTTTTTATTGGCATGCTAATAGAAATTCAAATGCAAACGTCACATAAATGCAACTGGGAGCCTACATGTTGCTTGGCTTGGGAGCCTTTGAAATAGGTGGAGGTTCCTTGCGTAGAACCAACTATCTAGATTGGAATAGCCTTTTTGCTATTGTTTCCATAAAAGATTCTGCCTCTCTAGTTATGTACATTTGCAAACTGATTATCACTACATGGCTATGGTGAAGGGACATAGCAAACTATGTTGACCCCATAGCCTACCATCCAGAGGTTCTCGAGCTCCACTTGGTGTTCACCTAGGATAGCCTCTGGCCTTTCATTTCCTGTGCATACATCATCAGGACAAAACCTCAGATATGACCTTTCATCCATTGAGAGAGGAGGTTTACATGACTTTTAATCCATATATAGGGGCCCAGTTAGATGATTTTATATCCATTGACAAGAGGGTTCCACTGTCGCTCTTGAACCTCTGGACAGTAGGTTATGTCTAATTTCAGCTCAAGATTGCCAGTTTTTGAAGAAACCTTTGGTGCTCCCATGCTTAATCTATTTCTGGTAATGAATGACCTCTTCCCAATTGTAGGTAACAATGAAATGCCCCTATTTGATGGGCAAATCGTTGGGGAGAGGGGTGGAGGAGAAACCTTTTCATAGATACCATTGTACCTGATACCATAGTACCTTGGCGGCTTTGACACATGTTTAGTAAATAAATAAATTTTGAATGTTCCATTTTGCAAAACAAATATTTGAGGACATTCCAAGAGATTTTCATTTTCCTTCACAAAAAATTTCTCTTTGAGAAAAATATTTTTGAAAATTTCAGCATTTCTAAAAAAATATAATTTGTTTTGAAGCCACCAAAATATTACAATATTGTAACTTGTTGAATCAATTCCAAAACACCTTTGCTCTAGAATAAAATGCTTTATAATGTTTTTCTTTATCTCATGGTTTCAATTGTTATTGAAAACCCGATTCTTTTATTCTTTTATGCCAAAAGAAAAAAAGATGTGTTGCAAAATTGCACCCAAATTGGCTTGAACACAAACTATATCTAATTAAAAGTTTTCCTTTCCTCTTCAAAAGTTAAAGCTTATTTTCTCAATAATTTAGCATATTTTCAAAGGTTTTGGCCTTGCCTCACCCCTAAAAACATCCAAACCTTGCATCTCCCCATGCCACCCAAAAAAACCCCTTTGAAAAGGGGGAAAAACTTTCAAACCTCTTCCCCCATAAACACCCTTCCCATCCCCCTTTGGAAATGAAAGGGGGGGGGGATATGTCCACTATCATCCCACCTCACCCCACCTTTAAAACATTCACTTGAAAAGGGAAAAAAAAATTTAACCCTTTCCTCCCCCTAAACCTACACTTATAATTTATAATCTTGTTCAATCAACCTACTTTCATTATCTAGCCCTATACACACTCAATCCCCAACCGTTCCCCATCTCACCCCAATCAAGAAACAAGGTTCCCTTTGACAAATGTTTTTTTTTTTTTTCATTTTTAAATTTTTTAAAGCAGAATATTAAATTTAAGGTGTTTTCATGTTATTGAAGTTGGGTGTTACATTAGTTGGATAGTTCAAAAAATTAAAAATTAGAAGTTTATGGGCTTGTAATTCTTGCACAATAGTTATTTTAAAAATTTATAGGTTGTGTTAAATCCAGTAAAATAAAGATGATGATGTGGAAGGTTATGGGAAAATTAAAATTCAGCTATCTTTTGAAATAGGACTTGCTTGTTTGTGACAGTTCTTTTTTTTTTTTTTTCCATTTGATCTGTCTCGTTTTATGTGGTTGGCTTTATAGGTTTAAAATTACCATGTTGAAATAGGTAATTTTTAAAACGTGGAACCTATCTATAATTGTTTAAATAGATCCCACTTTAATATTTTGGTATTAGAATGTTTAGGTCTTGTTGAATATAACAGATTAGTGATCTTGACACCTAGGCCTATATTGAAGTTAGGGTTTGACCTTGGCATAATGCCCTAGCAAAAAATTCCTTGGAAAGTTTCCTATCTTTTTCCTTTCATTTCACTTAGTATTGTGTGATTAGTTTTATAGGTTTAGGATTGCCTTATAGTAATAAGTAGTCTTTAGAAAATGGGGTTCGTGTTCATAATAAACCTCCTACTTCATGGGCACCAAACATCCCATGTCCCCCAACTCATCACTTCTCATCGAACCTCATAATTCTCATCACCCATTTGCCTTATCATGCGCCACCACTGACCTATCCTCCACCTCATCCCCCATGCAAACCACAAACCGCCCACTAATTACCCTTCTAACTCTAACAAATCATACACCACCTACTAATTCCCCCTACCAACCTGCAACCCTTCATGTGAATGTGGGGTTCCAACCTTACACTTTCCCAAACCCCCTTGATCATGCATAGCTAGGACATTTTTCCCTTCCCACTTTATTGGTCCCTATAGTTAGCCATGATCATACCCCCTAACCTACCCCCATTTCTTCAACACACCGTCAACCTCCACTTAAAGTCTTGTGCCCCACCTATGGCCGCCAATTACTAATCAAGGGTTAGTTTGTCATCAACGTTCTTGTTAAACATCTAATTCATTTAATCTAAACCTTTGTGATCATCCTGACTCAATACCTTCGTTTACTCCCACCCTACCTTCATTAGCTTAGACATGGGTTTCAACAATAGATGTCCTCGAGTCCTTTCATTTAAAGTTTTTGTCGTCCTTGATTGTATAACCCCATCCCCATCACTTTACAACGTGATGTACAAATGGCATTTCTTTTTTCATTGGATAAGTTAGTGTAAGAATTGTATAATGTGGCAACTTAACACTAATGGTGTTTCATTTTGCCCCTTCGTGGTAGGCTGACAACATATAAGGAAACACAAATTTGACTAAAGTGTTTTCTAGCAAGTGACTAAGAAAACTTGCAAAAGGAATCTTTTTTTGCGGGCCCAAGCTTTGTCAATTAATTCAAACACAACCCTTTTCCCCAACATCTTCTTCTAACTTGCAAACGTTTGCTCCACATTTTAACCTTTGGGCATGTAGGAGAATACTCTTGGGTAGCTCGTGCTTTGGCACCATTTTCTCCCCCACCCACGTCTTTCGACACCACCTTAGTTCTCATTGCATTACACCTCAAATTAGATGGTTATTTCCTATTTTTCCTCAAAAACTATGATCTAGACAAGTCCTTAAGCTTTTTTCTGATTCTTTCAAGTTGGCATTCTAACCCATGTTGCATTTATCGATAAGTGGTCTTTCTGGGATGGTTTTTGAACACGTTTAGAAGTATTTTCACCTTAAAGATTTAGCAAGTGGATTCCTTCAATTGTTCCAAATTTGTTTTCATATCACAAAAAGTCATTCCACCCCAAATTACATGTGTCCTTGGAGCAGCCTACCTTTTAACCATGACCAAGCCTTCAAGTGCAATTCGTCCCATTGGAGTGGGGAAGCATGTATCAACTCACAAGTCGCACTTTATGCCTTCAATTCCACGAAAGGTGAAAGCATGAAATAAGGAGCTATGTAATGTGAAAACAATGTTTAAAAATTACAAGGTCGCAACTTTGAAAAATCGTCATGCGAACACCATAATTTGGAAAATTAATTTTTTATTAAAAAAAATTATATACTTACAAAGTTTCAATTAAAAAATTTCATACAAAATCATTATCTTTCAAGAGTCCTTTTACATTTTTAACGCACTCCAAAAAAACATGTGGACAAGTTTTTTTTTCTAAATCCTTTTTCCTTATCAAAGATGCATCAATCATGCCCAATTTTTTTAAACACCTTGATGTTCATGATTAGAAGATTACTAGGAATTGAAATTGGTGAAAACATTATTTTTGATGCATTCATGCATATTTGGTTCAAATGTGCTTACGTTAATTCAAACGTGTGAAATTTGTAGGTGTTTATTTAACAAAGGTTATTTATTCATATGTCCTAAAATGCATGCATGCGTGTATGCATGATATTTGATAAAGATAATAGTCATTTGTATTTATATCTATTATAAATAACTTCCAATTTAAACTATGAAGATGATGGATGAACATACATGTAGACAATAGTTCCCTAGATGGATGACTTTGTTAAAGGTTGGATGACATAGCCTTTTTTCGTGAGTTAGGGTTGTAAACAATTACAATGGATGAACTATGGATCTTGAGATCTTTAAGATTCAATTTTTTTGCCTCGCCAATGAGTCAACATTAATGATGTATGCTTCTATTAACCTTAATTTTGCCCCGTCATTTTGAATTTCTTTCCATCTCTTGCAAGTGGGTGCTGATGGAATTGCTCATACAAACAGTACTCACCATGTTTTGTATTGCAAATTGACATTTTGCTCTAGCCGCCACTTTGTTCTCGTGCAACATTTTGCTCTAGATTACAATGGGATTGTGTGCATGTTGGAGGTCATTTTCCATAGAAGCTACAACTTGTCAGTCCTACTCCAACTTGCTTTGTTCAACACTACAACCAAACGTCATGTGCGAAGAATTTTTTGTGCATCGAGATCATTGTTACAACATCATAGCATCTTCATTGCCTTTTTGCAACCTACATCTTGATATGTCTTATGTGTCAAGAAGTAGATTGTTAAAGGATTGTGAATATGTTGGAATCAAGACACATGGAACTCATTTGAGGGTCTTGTAAATTAATGTACATTAGTATTTCATTCAAATCACATTAAGCCTGCTTCATGTTTTAGCACATCTATGCATAAAGGTAGCAACTTTCACAATGCACCTCTAGGTAAGTGGTGATTTGATTTTCCAACTTAAATTCTTGTTTTTGCTTTGAAGCATCTAGTTGATCAAGTTGTTGAACTTAACTTGATTTGCAATTTTGTTATGCCATTTGTTTTTATCTTGCAACCCATTTCACTTTAAGCTCATGAGTGACTTACAAAGCTGCAAGAAAAAAACATGTTAGCACCCTCCTCTTGGATATCACAATGGCTTGGAGAACCAAGATTCAAACTTCAATCAACATGACTATGGAGTGGTAAAATCACACATTAACATTGTTGGAAATGAAGCCAACCTTGAGGTGACTGCAATAGAGGCAACAAAAAATGTTAGTGGAAATGAGGCCAATCTTGAAATGACTGTAGCAATAGTTGAAGACGTTAGCGGAGATGAGGCTAACCTTGAGGTGCTTGCAATAATAGCCGAAGATGTTAGTGGAGTTGATTGTGCTAGATTGTTTGAATGACAATCGAGTGGGAGATGACTTAGAAGGCAATAATGAGTGTACTCCAAGAATGAAAAAGAGGGATTACAAATGAAAGTGGCAATAGTAAGCTAAAACCTGCATAGCAAAATTATGTGCATAAGAAGAAGTTTATTCTATTGAAGCAGAAACAAACTTTCTTACACAAATGGAATCTATAAGTCCACAACAAATAATTTACAATGGTCAACAATTGCAAAGGAAGAGTGCAAGTTTAACAAGGATTTTTCAATGCACATTCATGAGTTTTTAAAAGGTTATAGATCATTTTTCCAAAGTGTAGTTATTGAGAAGCTTATGGGGAGTTATTTGTTGAAATATTGTGTCTTAAAATATTTGCATGATCTAGGAAAAATAAAACAAAACCAAGTTATTGTAGATAATCTCAAATCTAGCTTGTCAAACCACTTGAATGGCTAAAAAACCACACCCATTGGCATGGCCAAGGATATTGTTTGTGCCTTGGCAACTTTTACTTTTGCTAAGACTTGTAGTAATAGATAGGTTGCTTGATTTTTTGGTGTGGATTGCAAGAATATAAAAAAAATGGTTGAACAACAATGCTCTTTAGATATTGATGGAGATGCATTTTGGGTGAACATGAAGAACCAAAAACATGGGAATGGTTTGTGTGAAATTAAAATCCAACAAATTGTGGAATTTTGGACTTCAGGGACAACAATCTCACCCAATGCCAAAGACATTACCCGAAAGAAAGTTGGGATGAAACAATATGAAGAACATGCTACCCATTACCTTCAGATTTCTTAGGTGAACTTTTTGCCTAATTTTGAACTAATATCAGAGATTGAGCTTTTTTTTTGGATGCCACTTGGTTAGTAAGTGGTCAAGTCTTGATAAAAGTTTCCAACCAGTGAATTCATTGAAGTATTCTGGTTCATGAATAGGTTGAAAACATGTTCTTTTCAAAGTAAAGGTTGATGTTTTGTAATGAAACCTTGTAAAATTTTTCGAATTATCAAATAATTGTTTGTATCAAAATGTGATACTATGAGTCCTTGTCAATTGATTTTAAGTTATATGTGTTCTTCTAATCATTTCAGAACTTAATTGGGAATATATGTTGCTAAAATCTTTATGGGATGTTGATTTGGTTAAAATACTTGCTGCAGGTCTATTCTAATTTGATGTTTAAGAAACAACGTTATGAATAGATCAATGTTTTGGGATGATAATATTGACATTGAAGGTTTCATTTTTTCATCTGTTCATGGTAGACAAGTGAAATTAGTTTTGTTGGGCACAATATGTATGGAGTGTTTCTAGAGAAGGGAAAATTGCTAAATGCGTGAGAAATAAGCCATAAGGAGATTATGGAAAATGTTGAAATCAACAACATCAATCACATTCTTGGGCTTTAACATGGCAACTTGACTATGACAACACTGAAGAACTTGTGTTATGGCCACTTCATGATGATGACGAATTAGGTTTTACACTCTCATGAAAACAATGTTGGTGTTTGATTGTACCAACATCCTTATACATTGTATTTTACTTTGAACTTCTACACTATGTTATATTCATCCATTTAACTATTTACAATTGGGTTAGTTTGTTACAATCATGATGGTTCACTTAGTAAAGGGTTATTGATAAATTTTATCCACATGTTTGGCCATCACTCCTCAAAATTCCTTCCTTCCTTGTGGAGTTCATCATTCCCATTGTGAAAGTATAACCTGTTTTGAATCCCAAAATATGGCTTTGAAGGTTGTAGATGATCATTGTCTATGGGTTGGTAGAATTATTTTTGGAGTTTTAGACCTTGTTGACAAGATGGGATTTGGTCTATGTAAACAATTAATAAAAATCAAAATTTGTCATTCTATACACTTCTCAAATATGAGTCTAGGATGGAATCTATGCATGGAACTAGACAAAAGGGTGGACCATAAAGTACTATAAGGTGCATGCTCATACTCATAGGTACCGATCTAATATTTTGTTGTGTTGATCTTGCAAAGGAGCATATGAACTCATTGAATGTTTTATTAGTGAAGAATTACTCATCAAGGATGCCCAAAAAACATTTATTAGTGAGGGATACTCACTAAGGATATCCAAAAATATTTATTAGATATGTTGTTTGAAATAATTACATATTGTTGGGGGACCACCTTATGCTACGCCAAATTCTTAAATAATCATGAAGTCATAATTTTATTCCTGTAATCATGTAAATGACTAAAAATTATTATACTTATTATTCATGGTCATATAATTATATTCATGACTAACCTTGTCCATGCCCTTGGTAAAAAATGACTATACACAAGACATAGTTGTTTAGTGTTTTAGCCATGAAAGTCACAATTTGGTGTAGTGTTTTTTTTATTGTTTCCTAGCAAGTTAGTTGGTACTTGCTAGAAACCCCCAAAAAGTGATATTAACACACATGTATAAATTTTTCAAAAAAATATGAAGTGATTTGACTGAAAATGCATTTGAATTGTCACTATATTTTAATACATTCGAGCAACAATGATTTCTTCAATAAATATTTTTTTATAAATGATTTGTAAATAAACCTATTTAAAATCAACATTGAATAAGTTTTTTGGGAACATATATTATTTTTTATAATAATATAAAATTAAACATTATATATCCACACCTTTTAAACATTTATTGAATCAATAAATGTTCTGTCATATTAATTTATAATTTTATTATTTATTCTATTGAAATATAATATTATGTAAAACATTTTTAAACATTATATATACTATTAACATTACGTAGATTTCATTATTACTAATTTATATGAATATGTGTTGTTTAATATCATAATTTTACTAATTCTTATTGTGAATATATAATTTTCATCATTTCCTTAAGAGGTTTTTTCATTCTATTCAATGTGATTCAATATAGATTATAAGTTTCTTTCCAATTTCTATGGCCATAAATTTTGATAAATAAATTGATAAATAAGTTTCAACCTAATCCTAAAACTTGACCCCTATTCCCGTTTTGCATTTTCATCTTCCATTTGCTTCACACAAATAGTGGGGTGGAAGATGGAACAATTATCGATAGAAGAAAATTATTTGGCAAAAAATCCTAGAGTTTCGTAAATATTATACGGATCTAGTTCTATATTTTTGGCTACCCATTATATGATGACTTGCCAAACAATGCCATTTTGATGAATGTGGATTTTTAAAAAAATCCTTTGAACATGATTAATTGGACAATATATCATTATTTAATGTCAAAAAGTTCAAGGAAGATATTCATCAAAGTAAACCTTTGAGCAAGAGTCCCAACAAAAAATTTGGGGGTGAATTTTCATAATGTGATTTGAAATTTTTTTGGAACAAGTTAAATATTTTCATTTTAAAATGTAAATTCAAGAAAAAATGGAGTGAGGTCTAAAGCAAAATTTATATTAAATACATATCATTGAAATGCTAAATGAAATACATGAACAACAAGAAAGACTTATCTTAACTAAATATCATCAGAATGCTAAATGAAAAACATGAATAACAATATAGATTTATACTAGTAAATCTTCCATACATAGGGGGGTAATTTTTTTTTGGGTATTTTGTCTAGAAACCTTATATCATCTTGTCCATTCACTTCTATGTGAAGTCACTCCCTCTTAGCTTTTGACGATAGTTTTTTTTTGTCAATGAATGGACATAGATTGAACAATTAGTTGGTTCAATGCCTTTTGCCTTTTAATGGCTACCATCTTCATTTCAAGCTTTCATTGCAAGATAAAGGCCTATATGTAAAATCATACTGAGTCCAGTTCTAGGTAGGTTATTGCAAAAACCAACCTTTATGCATATTCAATAGTTATTAATCCATACCAAAAAATATATTAATATCTTAGTGTGGTAGCCATTCAAACAAATTGATACCCAATTGATCCCAAAAATCCAAGAATTCTTTTTGATACCTTATGTGTAAGTCAAATTTCAAAACCTTGCAATAATCACTTTGCCTAGTAATGAAAAAAATCAATATCCCAAGAACGCTAGTTAATAATTGCTAGATTGAGAATAACTTAAAGGAACTTTTTTTTGGTTTGATTTGGGAGTGGATCATAGTTACAATCTCATTAATGAAAGAAATTTAAACAACGAGATAAATTTATGTTAAGCAAGTGTCGTGTTAATGGTCTATTGTTTGGGGTTCCATGAAACAAGTGACAACATTCAATGGCATCTCGATGTCACTACTTCCCATGTTCCTAGTATATACTTTTGCAACTTTGTTATCGGTTAGAATTTGATAGGGTTTAGGGTTTTGGGGTTTTAGGAAATGCCTTTTGTGCAAGGAGTGGTACCAACTATATGTCATTGTGCCCCACATTCCCACATTTACTGTTATGTAGCTACAATTTTCTTTGTTGTGGACTAAAGTTTGATAGTGTTTAAGGTTTGGGGCTTTATGGAATGGGTTTGTTCCATAATTATTACCAACTAAATGTCATTGCTCCCCATGTTCCCTATCAATCTTTTTATGTATGTACCATCTTCTTTGTTATGGATTAGGGCTTGATAGGGTTTAGGGTTTTGGGGCTTTATGAAATACGTTACTTCAAAAATTTATATTGGAATTAGATGTCATTGCTCCCCACATTCTCACATTTACTTTTATGCACTTAAATTTTTCTTTGTTATGGAGTAAGTGATAGGACTTAAGGTTTAGGGTTTGGGGTTTCATGAAATGAGCATGTTCAACTTATTTGATGGTCAATAACATACACATTCTCACCTTTTGCACTCATTTTTTTGGAACAAATTATCCACAAATTACCACCATTTTCAATATACAATTCCATTTATATAAAGGGTGTGCGCCATGGGGAGGGGGCGTGTGTTTTCTTCCACTCCATATGTAGCGCCTCTACCCTACCCAAACCCTTTTGTGTAGACAAAATGCACAACCTAAAGTAAGTATTTACATGGTTTACAAAAATAGACTAATGCCCATTGCCTATGGATGAAGAAGGTTATATAATACATCTAATCAAAATTGAATAATCATGGGTTGCTTGAAAGGCTTTGATGAGTTAGATTTAGTAGATTAACGTTATATATGTGATATATTGTGCTTTGAACGTATCAATCGATTGTACCACCCTTCGAATTTGTTTTTTTCAATTTATGTGGTCATCTTTGATGGCTTCATCATTGAAAAAAAAAATTGAAACGTTAGATGATACCAAAATAGATTGTCTACTCTTGTACATGTGTATTTGGGAAAAATATATTGCAAATAGTGTATGGGATACAATAAGGCACACTATTCGGAGCTTGTTGGGAATCCATTTGGAACTTGGGGAACATGTTAGAAAATCAAACCCTTGAAAAATAGTCAACAAAAAAACATTAATTGTAGTTAGTAATTGATATGAAGAAAAATAGTTTCCAAGTTGAATTAGTTTGATGGAATTTCAATTCAACATTTCAATTTCATTGAACTAAATAATAGCAATCAAGCTACCTTCCATTGAACATTCCCCATTTCAATTATAAACTTGATGTTGCATTAAACTTGAAGAAAAACAGTTTTAATCAATTTCAAGCAATCTACCATTTGAACATTGAATTTGATAAAGCTTGGAATCAACATTTCTATTTCATTGACCTAGATAATAACATGATAAACTCTAGAATCATAATTTTCAGCATTGACATAAATAATAAAGAGCTAAAGCAACTTTGAAATAAATAATAGTAGTGAAGGTTAATATGTAACATTAAACTTGGAAGAAAAATAGTTCTAATCAATCGGAATCAATTTGCCATAACAAATCTAAACACATAAATATCTTTAGCAATTGCCATCTTCAAAACATATCATTACACATGTTTAGCAAAATACACAATTGTCCAAAAATCTTCTTTTAATATTGCCAAGTTCAAATATTTTTGAAACTTCAAATTTGTAGTTTGTAATGATGAAGGAAATGATCTATGGTGATGATTTGTACAATAATTGTGGAGTTGTCACAATGATAACAACATTGGGCATTAAACACTGCAACATTATCCAAATATATTCTTTAATGTTCTTTCAATAATGTACACAAATATATGTTTTCCTCTTTAAAATATAAAATGATTTGAAAAAATAAAATAAATTTATACAGTTATTGAATATAATTTCAATGACAACTCCATGGAAAAAATTAATTCAATCACATGATTTATAAATGAATTATATATATTTCATATCTTAAACTTTCATTTGATTCTAAAAATTATATTATATATATATTTGATATATCATAATTTTACCAATAGAATTTAATTTAAATATGATATTTCTAAATCGATCATAAATAAATTTTAATAAAAATATAACAAAAGCTCTTATATTAACCATATTATTTTTTATGTAAAGATTAATTTAAATAATCGATTTTAATATGTAAATATTTTACATGTGCATTTGCAACTAGGATTTTCTCATTGCAAATCAAGTTGAAAAGATACCATATGGTGTCCAATGGCCTATGAATCACCTTCCAAGTCATAGAAATAACTACATTTCCATCTATTTTGCAATGCCATTAAAAATGGATGATATAAGTGTATTTTCATCTTCATTTTCATCCAAATCGACATTAGTCACAAGTATAAGTTAAGTTGCATATGCAACTACAAACCACTTTTGGGACTCCCAAGTTGGGAGTCCTGGGACAAAATGACATTTGAGTGTTGGCCTCGTGGCCAGGCACAGAGAATCCTACAAGGGGGAAGGTGGTGGCTTCCCTCAAGTCCGGGCTATCGTGAATCTTAGGAGTCTGTGTTTGCCCGTGGTTCGTCCGTGCACCAAAAGTGCTCAAGCTATGCACTAACCAACTTGTTGTTTGGTTTGTGCACGTCCATGTGAATAATTGACCCGCTTGTCAGTCATTGTAGTCCCCATCCCAAAGTTCTAGCACACCCCTTTACCCCGAAGTGCTACAAGCCAGGGAACATGGCTCAACTCCTTGTCATTTCGTTGTTTTCACCTTGGGACTCGTAATTGAATCTATCCAAAAGTTTGGGGGTACGTCAACTATGGTAATATTGGAGCATATTTTGCCAAACTTTTGCATAATATGGTAAATTATAACACAAAGAATTCAATCGCAAAGAAAATTCCTACTTATATTGTGAGGTTCCAAAATATATTTCTAGCAAAAAAATGTATGTCACTATGTACACCAGTTTCCATAATTAATGTTAATACCAAATTAATGTTAGTTCCGATTTAATGTTATTAACATTAATGGAGGAATGGGGGATCTTGGGACGAGAAGGCGGCTGCATTGCTACAGCTCGCTATAAGGGTTGCAGACTGCAGAGTGGCGCAGTTAATACCAAATTAATGTTAGTTCCCATTTAATGTTATTAACATTAATGGAGGAATGGGGGATCTTGGGACGAGAAGGCAACTACACTGCTATAGCTCGCTGTAAGGGTTGCAAACTGCAGAATGGCGCCAGCTAGCACTGACGTATGTTCAGATATTTTTGAACACTTCTTCTTCAACGATAGTCCCATACCTCTGTTGCTTCCCCAGCTCCTTCTCGCTCCGAAAGCGTTCTTTTCGCCATGTCTACACCGTCGAACTTTCAATCTTCACGGGATATATAATGTGGAGCAGTACGTTTGTCGGTGTTTTCCCCGTCTCCCATTGTTCGTGCATTTGCTCGTCAACGTCAGGCTGCCGATGACGAAAAGGAGCCACCCGAACCATTGGACCCGAATGGCGTAGCCAATGACGTGATAATTGTTGCGAACAATGACCGCGTCATCGTTGGCAAACAGCTCGCCGACAATCCTCGTGCTCTGGGAAAGAGAAAGCGTCCTACCGCAGTCACAACTCAGCAAACTCGCATTAGAGTTGTTGAGTGGATGATCAATGACAACGAAGCGAACGGGGAAAAAGGACTGCACGCACGAACCGTCAAGGCGTTCCTCGAGCATTTTCGAGGGACGACATCCGTGACGATCATGAAGTCGTCATGCTGGTGGGAAAAACGCGCTACTATTCTGCAGATCCATGACGATCGTGACAACATGGTATCCTGCAACTCTGCGCAGCCGGGGAAAGCCAAGAAGGTGCTCACAAAAGCTGCCCCTTGTCGAGGACCAAAGCGGGCTCCATGGGTCGACTGGCTGTATCCTCTCATTGTCGACGAATTTGACCGCTATCGCAAAATGGGCGTGAAGTTCACTCCAAAGCTACTGGTTTGCCTCGCGAAGGACGTCCTGGTAGAGATGAATCATCCTGATTTCCCTCCCAACCTATAGCACAAGGGCACCACTATCATTGATCGCATCGATATAAGATGGATTCAGCGTTTTCAGACGGTCAACAATATCGTCGGTCGAGCTCAAATTGGCAAGTTGATGCTCAACCCTACTCGTCAGCAACATATCGACAAGCAAATCGCATTCCATCTCGGACAGCTTCCGAGAGAATTTCGCGCTGGTACGTTCAATGAGAACCTGGTTGAGAACATTGATGAAATGCATTGCAAGGTCAACTTGGACAACAGCAAGACACTGGGATTTTGCGGTGACAATGATGTCAAGTACGCTGATGTAGTATCCGACGGCATGGGAATGACGCTGATGATTCGGCTAACGGGCAGGCCACATGCAAGAATCTGTAATCCATGTGTCATTTTCTAGAACGCCAGCGAAAGCTATCCTA
>Ga0116227_10008510_pt1 | contig 19282 bp, 8 predicted proteins | sample S1TSphgellanicum_FD_89693 | JGI IMG/M metagenome (GOLD analysis project Ga0116227, IMG submission 89693) | Host-associated microbial communities from peat moss isolated from Minnesota, USA - S1T2_Fb - Sphagnum magellanicum MG | ecosystem: Host-associated > Plants > Peat moss > Unclassified... | reverse complement strand
TCCCGAATGTTTAGAGCTCAACAGCAAGGGGCAAAACACCTCGCATTGGGGTGTTCTTGGTGTCATTGGAAAGGTCTTGAAACGTAGATATCGAAAATGCCCTTGCATTGGCAATTCGGACATCTGCAGCCCAAGTTATGGGAAAAAGAAGGGCCGGGAGTCAAACTGGCAGTTTGACTCCCGACCATTAAAAGTCGGGAATCGACCTCTTCCTGACGTCCGATTTGAGCGTGCGACATGGCGTTGGAAAGATATCGACGAGGGCTACAACTTCGGTTCAGACCTCATCGCGATCCAACTTTGCAGTCGGGAGTTATGGCGGTTCAAAGTCCCGGGAGTCTCGCCGGGACAATTTCGGGACTCCATTTTGGGAGTCTCGGGAATTTGTGCCATTCGGATGTAGCCTCCGTGACCAGCCGCAGAGAATACTATATGGGGGAAGGTGGTGGCTTCCCCTGAGTCCGGGCCGTGGTGAGTCTTGTGTGTCCAAATGCCCGTGGCAAGTCCCAACACCCAAGGGTGTCCCGAATGCTAAACTAACCCGTTTTGGTTGGTTTTTGGATGCAGATTCACACGAGCTAAGCTAGTCCCTCGTCCTAGTTTAATCCCGGGGCTCCCAACTCGACCCTCTACCCCTTTTTAGAGTTGGAAGCCAGGAGCGTGCTACCAAGTCTCAACTTTCCGCAACTTGACTTTGTGAAACCCTCAAGTGGGTTTCACCCCGTGACTTGGGAGCGCGTCATGCCACTTATATCTAACTTTTTTTTGGATTTGGTGATCTTGGTCAAACTTTTCTTTCACCTTTTTCAACTCAATTGTAATAAGGATTATTTTTTTAAGACAATTGCAAAATGAACTACTCACATTTCCTTCTTCATAACTATACTTTTTTCAAGACAATTGTGATAGGTACTATTTGGGCTCTTTCTTGAAGGCAAGCAAGGACTAAGAGTTTAAAGAAAGATTGAAGCTTGTTTGATAAACTTGCGAGTAGATATGAAATGTTTAAGATAGATAGAATTTTAAAACTAACTAAATTGCTCTTATTCTAAAACAATCAACGTATGAAGAGAGTTGTTCTTTCTTTGTTTTGGCCAAGTGTATTTTGATAGGAAAAATGTATCGATATGAATTGTGATGAGCTCAAGATCCTTAACTTGGTTCTTTTGCACATGGTATCCACATTTGGGTCTTAATGTTTTAGTTGAGCTATTGGTTGTTTTTGGTGTACACAATATACTCAAAATTTTGGTAGTTGGTAAAAACCTTGGAATTTTTTCATAGTGGGCATTATGTTTTGGTGCTGGGCTTTTTGAAAAGCACATTGTCCACCTCTTTCAATCTCTTTCCAAGTCATGGTTATCTTTTTGCCCTTGCACTTGCTTCCTAATGTTCTTTGCATGTTGGTTTCATTGCTTCATGCTTCAAACTTGATTTATGCTTTGTGAATGTGGTTGCCTCCATGCGCATTACCACATAACTTCATTTATGCTCCTTTGAATGCGGTTGCCTCCTTGTGCACTACCTAGTTCACTCTATAATGTCACCATGTGTTGTGCCTAGAAAAGAAGTGGATTCATTTCATTGCTTGCTTGCTTGCACAAGAAACTAGAAAAATAAATCGTTCGTGAAAAAAACTGGGAAAAAAAGGAAGTTACCTCAACCTTTACACCACGTAAAAGCCCATGGACCCTGGTTTTACTAAAATTGGGGACATCTTCGGCTCCCACCTGGGGGTCACTTATTTCACCAAAACCCTAGTCCTAGGGCTTTTTCCCTACACATGACTTTTTAATGTGCACAAGGGGTCCATGTTCAAGTCAGTTGTCTACTGTTTGTCTGCAGAATGGACCTTAGCTCCAGTCAGTTGTTTACCCATTACCAAACACCCCCCTAAACCTGTTCACAAAATGTATTGGCCCCCAAATGACGCAGTTTGGTCACTGTCGGCCTCCACACCCATTCCCGAACACCTAAGAAACCAAGACAGCCTTGCATCTCAAAATTTTCCAAACACCATAATTGAATGACTGGACAGTGGGTCACAGACAGAAATTTAAAGTGCTGTCTCCAGGCCCTCAAAGACCTGCTCGGTCACCAACTAGTGAACGGTGAAGGGTCTCTCTACAGGAGTGAAAACCCAGAACCTTTTCTTGAAGTCCGAGAACGGGCTATACCAGTGACCCATCACCCCTGATGTTAAGTCTGTGTTAAATGAAAATCTAGGTGGCATCCTAGGTGGCACCCAAAATTAAATGGCTGATAGTTTAATGTTAAGCAAATGTTATGGTGCATTCACACTTGATGTTAAGTCAGTGTTAAATGAAAATCTAGGTGGCATCCTAGGTGGCACCCAATGTTAAATGGGCCATAGCGTAATGTTAAGGGAACGGTAACTATGTTTGAGTCCTAAATGCCTAGCATGGTGGTAGTGGACTCAACCTTAGAGTCCCTAACATCAAGTGTGAATGCACCTTTAGCTTAATATAAAAGCTTCATGACAAATAAGATACATCCTAAATGACTAGCATGGTGTTAGGGGACTCAAGACTAGAGTCCCTAACACCAAGTGTGAATGTACCTTTACTTTAGCATCTAGATGTATCCACAATTTGCCACTGTAGATTGGTGACACGTGGACCAATACGCATGCTGCTGGTAGAAATGCGTTTTATCCAAACGGATCTGTGCGGGAAGGCATCTAAGTAGTTTTTTAGGGTTAGCATGATGATAGAAGGAAATGGTTTTGTAGCTGAAGGTCGGAGGTTCGAAGGCCGATGCGTGCACTCCGAAATTCGTAAGCGCTGTTGCAGATGGAGTGCGCGGCTATGGCAGCAAGCTGCGGGGCAGCAGCGGTGCAAGGCCGAGCTGCTGTTGCTGTACCGGGCGGAGATTCTTCTGTCGGCAGTAGTTTTGTTGCAATGAGGACGAGTAGAGGGCGACCTCTGCAGTCTTCTTCTTCTTCTGCGCTTCCGGTTTCCAATTCCTTCTCAATTTGCCCTGCATTTGCTGTAGGTCGGTATTGTGAAGCTTTGCGAATTTCTGCTGCCGGAGTTGGACTGTTCGATGTTGTGTGGCAACGTGCAGTCCCAGTTGGAGGCAAGAGGATTTCGAGAACCATGATAAGACGGGCGCAGATGGAGAAAAGCTCGGTACGCGAACGCAGTCAGGAAGAGAAGGATAGGGATTTGGTTGTGAGCGGGGACGTACGGGTCAACGAAGAGGAGGAGGAGGAGGAGGAGGAGGAGGAAGAAGAAGAGCTAGATGAGGGTAATGAAGAAGAGTCTGTGGTGTTTAGGGCTGATACGGATGGTGAGGAGGTCTATGGGGAGGTTAAGTGCATTCTTTCAAGCAGAGTGGTGGACAGACAGACACAATACTTGATTGAATGGAATGACGAACATCCGGACAGCTGGGAGCCTGCCTCTAATATTGCCAGGTATGAGATCTAGCCTCCTCAAGCATCCACCAAAGTGCATGCAGATATTGTTGCCCTTTGTTCAGGCAGCTTTGCTACATTGCTCTTCACAGTGACTCTCCAAGCCTGTTCTAGAGCATTTGAAACTTGGGGAATTCCTGGAAAATGTCCTTATTAGTGTGCATGTCTATTGCATATGTAACGTTGAGGATTCTGGAATCTTAGGGTATTTTGTTTTCATGGGCTCAGACTTCTTTACCCCTGTGTCTGACAGGGATGTTGTCTCAGAATATGAGCTGCCGTGGTGGCAAGCAGCTCGCAAAGCAGATGACCAGAAACTGAAGGAGCTCTTGGCATACGAGGGCCGTGATGTCAACTGTATAGATGAGAATGAGCGAACTGCCCTCTTCTTTGCTGCAGGCATGGGCTCAGAAAAGTGTGTGAGGCTTCTGACTGAATTAGGTGCAGAGGTTCAGTGGCAAGATAAAGATGGTTTTTCACCACTTCACATTGCAGCAGGTTATGTTCATACCGGTGTGGTCAAGGTATTGTTGGAGTTTGGAGCAGATCCGGAACTTGAAGATGCCAAGGGTCGGTCCAGCCTCCAGCTTGCGCAGGACCTTTTAGCTAGAACACCACGAACAAATCCCATGCAGTTTGCAAGGAGGATGGCACTGGATCAGGTGCAGCAAGCTGTCTCCTATTGATGCTGGTGTGTTGTTGTATAGCACATTGCAAGCAAATATGGGTTATTTGTTGGCTCTCTGGCTTTGCTTTTGCATATATATCAGTTTAACCAGAATGTGAAGTAGTTGTGATGAGGATCTGCAAATCACCAGTCATAATTTCTCACATCATGTCGGATACAAAGTTCTTTCATTGGGAGTTTGATGGCATTGTTGCTACTTATGGATACTGCTATGCTCCTATTGAGCACATAGGTATATAAGAAGTAGCCACGGATGCATTGGTACTAGGCAATTGTCTGTGTGACAAGGTAAGTGATGCTAGCAAGTCAGACCTCAGGAAGAGAACACGTAGAGCAGAGAAACATCTGAGTGCTCAGACCAGTTACTCAGGAACCTTCTCTGGAGTATGAAGCCTGGTTGCTGGACTCATAATAATGCACACTGGTTCAGGCAGAACCTTATTGATAGCTAGGAGAAAACAGCAACGAGGACAAGCAAATAAAAGGTTGAGTTCAATACTTCAAGAGAGTTGTAGTATCTCCCTCGGGAAAGGTGGAAAATTGAGATGTGAGAATGACCATTCAGCTTTACCATTCCCTGACATTTGCAACCTACATATCTGGAAAACTGACCTTAGTCAGAAACACTGTGAATATTAACACAAAATTCTGCAGTTAGGAGCACAGGCATAAGGGACAACTTGAACAGTCTACTGAAATTGGTTACAAGATTTTTTTGGTATCAGTGCGTGCATTGGTGACCTTGTTTCATGATTTATGATGCAGGTTGTGAAGCTTCTTGATGATGCAATCTATGAGAGTGTCGAAGTTGAACAAATTCTTGACAAACGCAGGGATGAAAAGGGTGTTGTGGAGTATTTGGTGAAGTGGAGTGATGACTCCGAAGAAAGCTGGGAACCTGCAGAGAACATAGGGGAGGATCTGGTTAAAGATTATGAAGAAGGTCTTGAGTATGGCATTGCTGAGAGGGTTGTGGACAAGAGAGAAGTGAATGGCACAGTTGAATATTTGGTGCAGTGGGCTGACTCGGAGAGGAATACATGGGAACCAGTGGACAATATTGCTGCTGATGTTATATCTGAATTTGAGAAATCACAGGAGAAGAAATCACAGGCTTCTGTTCAAGCAACAGACAATGGGTCCACGACAATCAACTCTGTCTCACCTTAGGTTTACCATGATTTGGCACCATGTCTTTTCTCTAGATGTTTGTTGAAAAGCAGTTGTCAAGATTTTTTGCAGATGCAGAAATGTTTTGCAAAATGTACAGTGCCTTCCATTTCATTATTCAGAGTTGACTGAACCTTTGCCACACATGGGAAGGTAGAGGATTAGTGCCTTCTCTCAAGCATAGAGGACCATTCTGTACTTGGGGGAATGGGTTCACCTGGAGCTTCCAGACTGCTTAAGAAGATATCTTAACTGAAAGCTTAGAGTGCAGCAGCAATGAATTCTTGTGTCTTTACCAACAGAAAGAAAGTAAGCATTAATCTGGTAAAACCAAATGTAGTGCCAAGTGCAGTAGATGCTCACATGCAAGGATGCAACTTTGCAAATGTTTTTCAAGTGTATTCGTAGTTATCTTGGTGTTTGAACTGATGCTTTGATAATTTCATTTTTTGTAGTTGGATCCTACTATGCAAAAGTTGTATGTATGGTGTCATAGCTACCACACAGCTTGTGAGTCCCTTCATGCTTTTCTTGGTTGAGTTTTATGTGTAGGTTGAAGCATAAGGATGGGGGCATTCCCAAAACAAGTGGCCTAGGAAAAAGTGGTAGCTGAGTCTGGCCCTGCCCTGCATTTTGGGAGTGTTTCTCACCTGTCCTTAGGAAAGCATGAGGATAATGCTACTGAGGGGGAGATCACTATTTGGTTCCTAAGCTATCATTGTCACCTGCTGATTGTACACTAAACCCTCCCTCAAACCAATGTTTAAAGTGGGGGGTGCCTTTCTGGGTTCCCTTGTTGCCTCATTGAGTGTCCATTCTGAAGTAGGATAGGCATTGATTCTGCAAGAATGCAGATTATGCTTCTAGACCCATACTTTTGACACCAAGGACTGGGCCTGGGCGGCTGATTCTGCAAGGACAGTGAGCTCAGGGGAATTGCCCAGGCACGACAGAATCCACAGTCCACACGGCCCATTCTGTAGTATGTTAAAAGTACAGCATTCTCTAATTATTATGCCCTTTATTTGTCTCTTTAAGTGTCCAGAATTTCAGTGACCAATTTGACTTCCCAGACTCGTCTAGGACCTCGATGGAAGCCAAAATTAGAAGTAGCCTACCTACTCTATATAGTGTGTACCTGGTAGGTAGATTTCTAGGTTTTTTCCTTAGGTGGGAGAGGCAATAATGCTGGTTCCACTTTGTGTGCTGCCAGTTCCACTTATGATGTAAATCAATAGTGGGGAACACTCTTGTGATGATGAGAAACAGCTTGGAACAACAGGCCTTTGTAGAACCTGTTGATGGAATGCTTCTCTCACAACAATTATCATCCCTAGATGGGTTATATTGTGCCCATTCCGTAGTACATAGCTGGTTTGGGGGTCCTATTCAAAACACTTTTTCAAGCTTTTTCTAGGTGTGAAATGTAACTGTTGCTGGTTCCACTTTCAGTGCACTCAGATTCACTGTAAATAATGTGAATCAGTCCTGTAGGAGAATATTCTTGAGATGTGGATCAAGGGTCGGAAAAGTCAATCACACTCTGGAATAGGACCTGGTAGAATCAGTTACCACTTACCACTGAGTGGAATTGCGGCTCACCTTACCGGACTTGCTGAATTCCAAGGCTAAAAGCTGACCCTAGGACCTGCTTAACTTTACAAGAGTTGCTTGGAATACAAGGCCACTTTAGACAAGGGTCCATGGAGCAGGGTCCAATGAAATCTAACATTACTATTGGTTATGATTTTTAAATTGGTCCCAAGGTCTTTAGATCATGGTTCAAGAATGCACGGCCACTTTAGACAAGGGTCCAAGGAGCAGGGTCCAATGAGATCTAACATTACTATTGGTTACGATTTTTAAATTGGTCCCAAGGTCAATAGTAAAACAAACAATAAATGACAATAGTAAAAGCAAACAATAGTAAAAATAAAAGTCACCAATATCTTGATATTGTGCTTACACTTGTGCATTGTGTGTAATTTTTTAAAAAAAACTTAAAAAAACTAAACAAATCATGAAAGAAAGGAAGAAAAGAGAAAAACCCAAAGGTTAACCTAATCCTCTCACATTTCAATCACATATTGGATCCTTGAATTGGACCCAAGCCTTTAGACACATTCATTGTACCTTAAGAAAAAGTTTTTAATTAAATGTGAAGAAGGGTCCAGGTTCAATTTGTTTCAAATTGGTCCCTGGGCTTTTGGTCCCTGGACCCTTGTCTAAAGCGACCCTCAGTGTCCAAAAATAGAAAATAAAGAACGCATAAGATTTGGAAATTTGTTTCCGCCCAGGTTCGAAATGGAGACCGATTGAACCTGGATGACGTGGCAACATCTACAGTGCGGAGAAGCGGTCGAGTAAATCTCATCCGTTCAATATGTAGAGCCTTTTACGGACTTCTGTCGTCGGGATCCCCAGACTGTTGTCGTCGCGAACCCCAAGCTTCTGAGCGGGGAAGCTGTGCTGCTTGAAGCGAAGAAGAGCGCAGCGGTATCAGGCGAGGTGATCTCGTGTTGCTCGCAAGGATCGGAACAATCTTTCCCTGTTTCTGGTTGATCATCAGGCCGACTGCCATGCCAGGCCAGGCATTGCCGCCGACTTGCACTTTTCTCAACGTCGGTCAGGTATGTCAATTTGTGTTTCCTTCTACCTGCCACAGCAGTGATATTCAACGCATTTTGAGTGCGTTTGTGTGTATGTATTGCGGGGTTTGGAAATTGTTGTTGTTACCGACAGAATGCTGCCATAGATTTTGGTCTCAACATATTCTTTTTTTTCGTGTTATGGCGGTTCAACAAATAGAATTCCTCTCTGTATGGAGTTCTCTGTCAAATGGAGCCAAGATCGTCTTAGATTTTTGGTGGCAACGAAGGGGAAAATGTTTGTGTGATATTGTTCTACAAAAAAAAAATTCCTGTTTATGAAGCTCTTTGAAATGGAAGCATGATCGCTTCTAGATTTTTGGTCGTCTCATCAGGCTGACAACGTTTTGTGGAGTCCTTATATATGAACCCCGGTGATATAATGAAATTCTGTTAGTACTATGGAAACAAGATTGCCCTAAATGTGGTTCTCCTCACGGGGATGATGTCGTGTGGTGCATGAAGGTTCTTGCCTGCTACCATAGCTGTGAGTGCATAGAATGCAGTAGCGGATGTGCTGAAATGTGTACAGCCCTTGTTGCAGCAGCTTGAATGAGGATACTGCTAACTTCTTTTGATTAGCTATGTCTCTTGATTGGCAGCCAACATCATTACTGAGTCTTCCTGATCCGTCCAGAAATGCAACAGAAACTCAGGAAACAGATTGAAATGCAACAGAAATTCAGGAAACAGATTGCAATGTAACAGGAACTCAGGAAACAGATTTTGTGTGATAATTTACCCAAAATTTTGGGTGGAATATTATCTATTTTGGGAACTGATGAAGTCAGTGGGGTAGTCACGGCATCTCATCATCGCTATTTGTGATGAAGATGATGGGTCTGACAGTTTGTGAGTGACTCTTACAAGGTTATGATTGCACTCATTGTTCTGTAAGTGTTGTTGTGGAGATTTCTCTGCGATCTCATAGATATGAATGTGTACAGCCCTGAATTAGTTCCTGCACATGATGCAGGCATTTGCCGGCACACAAAATGTATCAAGCTCACAAAAAGATGAGGCCTGGAAAGTCAATGTGCGGTTGCAAGGGTGTGATATGCAGCGTGGATATCTGTGCGGTAGCATGGAGGCTCTTAATGTGCCGTCTGCTGAGACCCCTGTCTGTTCTTGCTTTACCTCTTTTAGATTTCTGCTCTCCTACATGTGGCTTGTTTTCCCATTCCACTTTACACATCCTCAATGCTGATCCAATTATTGCGTTTTGAAAGTGATCTAGATGATATAGTAGCTGGACTTTCTAAGTGGCATTATTTCCAACCCTTTGTCTGATGGTTATGGACAGGATTTGCTGAAACTCATTGAAACTAATTGCAGGTGGTAACCTTTTGGGAAGGTGAAATTGTGGACAATAAAAACTACACCTTCTACACAGGAAAGTGGGAGGCAACGTAAGTTCAAGCCATTCTTTTGCATAGTGTCTTGGATTCTTCAATTCTTCCAAGAGAAGTGGATTTATGTATTTCTTCCTTGTCTTAGTCAGTCTCTTTTCAAGCATTTTGGTGTGATTAGAAGTAGTTGTGGCTTGGGATCAGGTGAACCAATATCTTGTGGTCTGAAGAAATCTGTCAGTCTCTCTTCAACTTGAGGAGCTTGCAGAAAACAGGCCTCTTCCTACAATTCCTTCAATCCTTTTGGCTCCCTAAGTTTTGTTGCTAAGTTTGTTTTAATTGCAGGAAAGAGACAGATGTGAAGCACTGGTCCAAGTTCTCATCTTTTGAAGAGCTTAGGGTAAGAGAAGCTCTGTCCTGCACCCCCCTGAGGTCACCAAGTGTTCCTGAAAGTAATTCAAGTGTAGATAATTGTCTCACTGCTTAAGCTCATGTTAACCACTCCTCTGCCTCCCAAGGATGACTCATGGGAGATAGTTGCTTATGCCAAACCTAGAGCATATTGGGTTGATTTGGGGTTGGTAGGAGGATCGAAGGTTTGTACTTTATACTACCTGGTCAAGTGTAGGCCGGTTATTTAAGATAGGTTTTGAGACAGAGGTACCTTGAAGGTGAGTTTGCCAAAGAAGAACTCTGTGTTAATAGCACACTATGTGATGTTGAAATGTCCATTGTCTAACTGGCTGGAGACCTATCTAAGACTTTGTTTCACTTGATGGGCTCGCAACGAAGACAACTAGAAGCATGGACACAACATTGAGATGTTCTAGTAAGATGAGCCCCAGAAATTTCTCATTAGATGGTACTAAAGGTATGATGAATGGAATGGGATGCAAATCTGATGAGTGTATATAAGGAGATTGAGGTGGGTACAGTGCCTTGCAGTGGGCAGGGCTGAGGAGTGCGAATAGATCCAAGTGGATAAGATGAGCTGAATAGAGTGCCACTCCTGAAAGTCTAACCAAGAAGGTCTAGAAGGAAACGCAGCTTTAAGTGGAAAGAGCTGATTTCTATTGTGAGTAGGTTGAGCATGTCAAATGATACACAAGTTCATGAAGTCCATTTCATACCAGTGAACAGTGTGTTCTCCATATTATTGGACAAATGGTAATTCTGTCAGTGCAAGGACCTGTTCAGCTTGAATTGGTATCAAAATATCTGATCACTCTCTAGTTTGGAGTGGGGTCAGAGGGTGTTCATATAACAACAGGAGATGTATAAAAGTTCAACTGTCAGTAGCACAAAATAATTCAGAGATGAGATGATGCCGGGGTAGAATTTCTAAGTCATAATCAAATCCTTGTGTGGACAGATTGCTCACACAAACCATTTGTATCAAGGCAGGTTCCCATACTAGATTGAAACTCCATGAAGTTAGTGGCCACCATTTTGTTGTCTATGCCATCTGCTGTTGGTCTGCTCTGATGCTGTCTACTTGGACTATCTCATGAGTATGGTCCACCCCAGCATTTAATGAATGTTCTTTGAAATTCTTTGACTTGTTGATCGAGAATTGTTTCAGATGAGTTCAGTGATTGTCCAATAGTTAGTAGCATTTGTTAGCATTGCTTTAGTGATGGTGTAGGGCAGAGAAATGTGTAAATGTCTGCCAAGGAATCTGGCATTCAAAAAGATGTGGTACTGTGTGTTGCCAGTTGGGTGCTGATGAAGTCAGTGAGCAGTTATGGCAGCTCATCACTGCTATTTCTGATGATGGTGATGGTCTGACGCTTTGTGGGTGACGCTCATAAGGTGATGACTGCACTCAATGTTGTCTTACCTTCAATGTGTTGTGGAGATTTCTCTCCAATCTCATATAAATGATGTGTTGCCAGGATGATGTGCAAAAGGATGGGGGCAAGTCATTTGATCTTGCAAATTATCCCTACATGTTCATGGTGAGAATTACATTCTATTTGAACTTGTTTTTGGATTCATCCTAATAGTTGACATACATCTGAGTTTAGCTGCTTCTCTTTTCATATTTTTCAGCAGTGGAAACAGAGTAGTGAAATATTTTAAACTTTGTTGGTGATGCTGTTGTTTGCAACAGAGGTGGAAGGAGAAATTCTTTGTGAATGTTGGCACAGACTGTGGCTTGACAATTGCTGGCTTTTACTATGTCTGCTTCAGTCGTAGTGATGGCTCTGTCCATGGCTTCTACTATGATCCTAACAGCAGGTTTGTATGACTCTATTCTTGTCCCTAAGAGGAAATTCCTGTGAATTTCTAGATTGACAATTTATTGCAACCATGTGAGTGGTGACATTATTTGAAGGGCTTCTTTCTAAGGTATGGATCCTCCTGTACTGGCAGGGCTCAGAGGCTTTTGAAGTCAAAGAAAATCCTTAGTTTGAATTGATCTGTTGCAGTCCATTTCCAGTTCAGACCTTTTCTTAGGCAGCAAAGAGGATGACCAATGTAATGTATTGTTCTTTGCAGTCCTTATCAGAAGCTTGAACTGAAAGCAACAAATGAAGGTCGTGCAGGGTATAGTTTTGCAACCTACCAGTTCCAATAATAGGACAGCAGTTTCTCAGCATAGACCTTCATTAGTCTCCTCTACAGATGTTTGCAACTTGTGGCATCTGGGTTGGCTGCTATCCAGAAGCACCTCAGGTCTTGCTTTGAGTGAAAATGGTTTTGCTGCAAATTTGGACTGTGTGCTACATATGCAGCAATACAGGTCTTGTCTAGTCAGATATGTCTTCTCCAAGAGATTGTGCTAAGCTTCCTTATGAGTGAGCACATCCTCCAACTAATTTTGTGCCTGCTTCGTATACTCAGAGTAGGTTTTCTTTTGATGTCAATCATGTTTTCTCTTGAAATCCACCAGATGGAAACCTGTACATTTTTGCTTCTATTGAATTTCATAAGCCATGTGAACTATTTTGGGTGATCTTCATTTTCATAATTGAAGGTGATGGTCTCACACTTCGTGACCGTACTCATAAGGTGATGACTGCACTTTTTCTGTTATTGTTGCCTTTAAAGTGTAGTGGAGTTTGCTCTGCACTCTGACATGTATGTTTAGGTGATCTTCATATGTCAGCAATTCATTGCTTTGGTAACTGATGCTCAATCCATAACCCCATTGTTATGACAGCCTAAATTGACCCTGGGTTGTGATCTTTGTGGTTTACCATCTTTGTGCAGTCAATGTGGACATTTTAAGAGTGGTTGATGGCTCTTTGGAATCACAAATGGGATTGCTATATTACGCTGGTTTTGACTATAGTAGCTTTTCACTCTATATGGAGCTACAGCTTCCATTTAGGTGGTCACTTTGAATGATTATTGGTTTTCAGAAGTGGGATGTCCTCTATTATGATTGGTTTTTTTGGCATCATTAGTCTTGAAGAGACCTATATTCCATCTCCATGGATCTAATAGACATGATTGTATGGTTGATTGTTGGAATCTATTGCAATATCCAATAATAGACTTGTGATTCTCTAATGGTTTGTTGGACATTGCTTATGAATGTTCTAGTTATAAAATTCATTATGTCAAGGTAGAATTGGGAAGGCATCTTCATGGTTCATTGGCAAATATATGGCATTTGAAACCTGTACAGTACATGGAGCTTGGTTTTCCATGTGTGATTGTGGAGTTGCACAAAAGTGTAGAATAAAGTTGCTCATGCCTTGCTACATGAGAACCTTCTCCTACTATTTATGGGAGAAGAGAGGAGAGTCCTTTAACCATTGTGTATTGCAAATAAAAGACTATAGAGTGGAGTGAAACATCACTGTAAAACCAGAGTTTCTATTTTCATTTTCAGTTTTTACAATAGTGTAAAAGTAAGTGAATATAGAAATCATCACTTGGAACATGCTCCCCCTTTCAAATTGGTTCTTTTAAGATATTGCTACCATTTCAGGTTCAGCATTCAGGTGCTGAATAATTATTTAATTTTCAAAATCCACTTTGGCAGAGTTAAAATAATAATTTATGGAGTTTTTGGCGTTGAATATATAGGCAGCTTCTTTGGAAGATTCTGTGGGACTTTGATTTCTAACATAATGAGGCCTTTTACAACATTTATAGGACTTCTTTTGCAAACATGGGGTGACATGATGATATCACCCACCAAATTGTAGCATAGAGAAATTGTTGTCAATGGCAAGTCAGTGTGTGTAAAAATGGCACCCAAAACTACAAAATAGAGCATTGTACATTGGAATGTGAAGGTTGTGACATATACTCAAGCTGGGCAGTTTGGAAAGATCATGGATCTTTTCTAACCCAGAACAAAGAAGAGGAAGTTCAAGCTTTGAAGTCAATACACAAGCCTTATTTTTTACTGGCAAAATTTCATCAAAAAGTGAAATTACAAATAAAACGAAAATAATGTGATTTTGGAGGTTTAAATCCGTGACAAAAAAAGAGAGTAAACAATCACCATATTTTTATATTGGTTTTTCAGTGTGTAGTCATAAATATAGAAGGTTGATTAAAGATTTGTATTTCATATATGGTTTATAGCTAGATTTGGTTAAATTTTCTTGGGGGATGATTGACTTTTCTTCTACATCTTCCCGTGGATGATTGCAATTTATGCTACATAATTTTTATAAAAAAAATGTTGTGCATAAATGATTTTGATTTCTTAAACATGAATATTTTGAAAGAGTTTCTTGAAACATATATTTACACAATATTACATATTTTTGAGTCAATTTTGATTTTTTCCAACTTTTAATTAAAGTATTTCAAAAAGTTCTAAAATAAATAATCACCCAAGCAGGTGGGTCTAGCTCTTATTATCCAATTTGCACCCATTTGCTTAATGGTGATGACTAAAGTTATTTGTGAAAGGGTTTTTATATGATTGTTTTCCTTTTGATTCAATTAAAAATTACACACAATATTTTCTCTTAATTTCAATTGAAATTTTATATAAGCCTAGTTGGTTTGTGCACGGTGTAGGAGATTTATACAATATTTATGAAAATTGAATGCTTTCAACATTGAAGGAGAGGTCCAATCATGTTAACAAACCTTGTGAAAAGTATAAAACCATTGTTTAATTTCACATGTTTTTATAAATAATAAGTCAAATAAATGTTGAAAATGTTTGATGTATGAATATGCAACAATGTTTTTAATATATCATAAAAACATTTGAATGAATGTGAAACAAATCAAATAAATATAAAATTCCAAAAAAAAAACCACTTAAAAAAATTCAATATTTAAAAAAAGAAATCTAAAAATTGATTTGAAAATGACATATTTATTTTTATAAATCCAATATACATTTGCATAATTATATAATAAAGCATCTTTTTTGAATCATAAAACATCATTTTACAACCGAGGTTTGTAAATATATAATGGCAAAAGGTCCTATTTCAAAGCTACCTACAAGTGCTTCAGGAGGCACCATTATTGGCTGTCAAAGAATGGTGTTAATTATCGAGCTTCATTAATTGTCATTTTCAGAGTGGTTTAGGGTTTATTATGCAGAAGAAGAGGAAGTTTCTTGCTTCGTGGCTTCACTTTGTGAGTCTAATAGTAATTGTGATGGCGCGTATCGCGCGACGTTTAGTCCGACGCATGCGTCGACGAAATCCTCTTGCAGAAAATCTTCGACAAAGATCTGCAACCGATCGGCGATACCTCGTTTGAAAGTTTCTGTAATAAAGAGACGAGCGAAAGGGCGAATTCTCTGGGTGACAGGGAACACGCACAGAACAGGTCCTGAGATTTGTGGAGTTGCCGTATTCTCGACTCGATAAAAGTAGTTTCGTGTGTCGTTGGGTGCTTGTTGTGCGAGGTAATTCAAATTGGAATTGAATTTGGTGAATGGAAGATCCGTATCGATCCAATTGTCGAGTAGATAGTTTGAACTCCATAACTGACTGCCTGCAGGCGGAGCATCGGAGGCAGTGTTGGGAAACCACACACAGAAGAGCCTTGTTTGGGGAAGCAGTTGTTGGAAAGTTTTGTCAAAAGTGGAGACATCTTGTGGGATGAGATAGTCGCCGAGTTGCTCTACAAGCCATTGATCGAAGTTGGGTGGATCTTTCCAAGAGAATTCCGTTCGGATTTCCAGGATCACGAATTCTGATGTTGTTTCGCTCAAGAACTGCTTCACGTCTGTCAAAACGTTCACTACTGGGTAACTGGTGAGAGGGCCATGACATATCAATTTGTCTTGTTGTATACGAATGTCCAACACTCGTGCTCCCATCACAAGTTGGTTGTAGATTGATAGTTTCTGGCACCTTGCAAACGGTCTGGAGATGAAAGGGATCCCAATCTCGTTCGTCGCGGAATCGTGTGTTCCCGGCCACACTAAGTCTCGTACCTTGATCTTGTCAAGCGGCAACGTTGACATCCACTCCTTGCGATTGGCACATTGGTAGTTGCTTCCTGGGAAGCTCGTCCCGTCTGTCTTTTCCAACTGCTGCAGTTCCGCCTCCTCCTCTCCAACTTCCTTTTGCTTCGTAATCTGAGCCCCCATGAGTATTCGAGCTCTCTATTTGCTTGAATCTTTCTTTTCTTGTCGAAAATCAGCCAGAAGCTCTCTCTCCTAGTCCCAACACAGATTCTAGAGTCTTCTTTCTCCTCAATCACAATATTAGTTTGAAAGAAGATTTCATGCGTGCAATTGCAAGAGACTTAGCTGATGGTTTTATAGCCTGGAGTTGGAATCAAGCCATTTGCATGAAGTAAGAAACTGCAGATCTTCAATTGTTGCAATAAAATACTCAGAATCTTTCGTCTGGACTTGCCATTCTCTTTGCTTGCTTGCGTCTAGCAAATAGAATGTTCAAATCGCCTCAAGACCCCAAATCCTCAAGTGCCTACTGTTGCATCCAAGGATGTGTTCCCTCCTTTTGCACTGGATCTGTTTCAAACAAGATTCAAAATACTTCAGATAAATTTGGTTTCAAAAGGAGAGAAGAAGGGAAAAATAAGAAAAGGATTCAAGATTTCAAGCTCTCTATATATATAACCAGCTTCACATATATGTTAACCTTGATCCTGGAACCAACCCAGGCAGCAACAGTTCTCTCTTCCTGCATGGATTCCACACCAAACTTTTCCACACACGAACATTCAAAACAAGTGCTAGATGAGTTGAAAATTTCCAAAACCCCCCAGGCAGCTGACAAGGCCAAGAAAGTCAGATGTTTTCGTGAGTGATACTCACTCATGTATTAAGACCTGTTATGACTACTGCCCTTATTCTTGGCATTTCAGTTTTGCTATTGCTGGAACTGACAATAGTTACCTTCAAAGTGTTACATATCCAGTGGATGTACACAGAATCACAGATATGTCTTCACAAGTTCTCCACAATTTCTCCATAGTACTAAGTGCTGATTTCTAGGCTCTCTCTTGGACCTTTGAACCTCTCTCTTACCCTCCTTTATGCAATGTTTTGTTGTGGGTAGTTTTTCATTTCTACAGGTTGAGTTCTATGACACTTTTTTTCCCATTATGTGCAGCATCTAACCTGGAAAATCTGGTTGTCCCAAGTACTATGCAACCGTTTGTGCCATTGTACTGAGTTACCCAGCTTTTGATTATTAGTAAATCTGGCCAGGCTTCAAGCTTATGGGTTCAATGTCTGCACTAGTTATATAATTTTGCATTCTGGAGAGGGCTATATTGACTTCCTGATTATGCACTAACCACAAGAGAAAACCTATAATTTCAGGATGTTTTCAGATTTTCTCCTTATGATGCAATCCCATCACAAGCAATGGCAATGGCAATGGTGCCACCGTTGGAATCTGATGCTTGACGCCTTATTCAACGCTTATATGAACGCTTACTCAAGAAGAAACAGAAGCACAGGTCTACTGTTGCCAGCAAAATTCTGTTCTTCCTTTTTTACCTCTATAGATCATGGCTTTGGATTCTGGTTTGTGAACTCTTCGCCTAACATCTGTCAATCGCTAGTGTTTTCTTTGTTGTCTGCTGCTCATCTTATCTCTGCATTTTGAGGCCTGCAGCTTCCAAGAAATGAAAAAAGTTTCTGACTCATGTGATTCTTGAACAAGCAGTAGAGGTTGGAAGGGGGCAACTCCAAAACAAAGGACGTTGCCCGGGTGATGTAGGGTTCTGTTCTGCCACTTACAGTTTCAAGCCGGTGTTGACGTCAATGGCAGTGCTAGGCAAAGAGGACTGATTGCTATGCCTAAGACACTAGGACAATTTGTAGATCAGACGTGCAAGTCAACATCGGTTAGCTTTTTTACCAAGTCTTTCAAAAGCATTATTCTCCTACAATGATCCTCCCGTCCTCAATTCTGATGCCTAGAGGAAAAAAATAATATCTCAGGACTCTCTCTTTGCACCGGATTCGCTACTCCATTCCCCTCTCCCACACACCCACATTAATTCTTGAAAAACAAAAAAACTTCTGTTCCTCAATCCTAATCACTGCACAAAAAAATTCTCACAACACTAGTCACGACTCCAACTGTGCATGATTCCATCCAACTCGGAACACTGCAATCTTTCCTCATCATACCAAAAATAAAAATTGACAACAAATTGTTTTCAGATCTGATACCGGTAAGGAGGTACCGTGATCAAATGAGCTACGTCCAAAAACGCACATACATATATATATATAGCTCCTCCTCCTCGTCCTCCGACTTTTATTTTCTTCCTCGTTGGAGCACCTAAATTGCTCAAATGACTTGGACACTCCGCATGCATTCACATGCAATCAGGGATGCTTGTGAACCCGAGCTCAAATGCGTTGCAGATGTGATGCAATCGCAAGTGTGATGCAAATGTGTTGCGAGAGAGAGAGAGAGATAGAGCGTGCGAGACTTGGGTGATGAAGGGCGTGTGTGTCCTTCTTCCGGGCATCCGGACTGAGGTAACAAAAGCTGCGAGTTTGAGCTTTTAAAGTGCATTTCCACAACCTTGGAGGGTGAAAAGATGCAATCTTTTTGGACATAGGGTAAGTAAAGGAACCCCAAGAGTTGAGTAAAAACTAATTACTTGAAAGTTGGTTTTTGTAAAGAGGGAAAAAAAAAAGGGGTCCAAATTACAAACATGTTACAACCCCGCCTTGTTTTTTTTCTTTTTTTTTCAATTCCACACAAAAAATCAAATACCTTTTTCTAGGCTTGAGTGCAATACATTAAACATTAAAGGTTGGTTTAAGGTTTTTTATAAAAAATTAGGAATAAAAGGAAGTCCGAAGAATGATTCCCTTTTTAATTCGAAAAATTGAATATCTCTTCTTCAAGGGTTTTAAAAAAAGTCTAATGCATTCTTAAACATCGAGTTTATAATTAAAAAGTCCTGGAAAAATATTTTAATTTTCCAAATTCTGTTTATATGTAGTGAAAGCGTGAGGCTTTTTCTATACAAGGAGCTTTTATTTGAGAAAATTATAAAACTTGGAAACAATTTCTCCATTTTGGGTGTGGAGTAGGCCTGTCCAAGTAATTCATGATTGTAGTAATGGGTGAAATAAAAGGGAGGAAAAAGGCTACTCACAAAGCTTATATGGTGCCTTTTAATCAGGGAATGAGGATACCTCAGGTTTCCATATAAGAAGGTTTAAGTGTGGTCACATATTGCAAGTTACAACTCTTGTTGTGCAAGGTTATGAGCTTGGTAACTCATTAGCTTTCACTTTACCTTGCATCCAATAAGTTAGAAGGATCCAAGGATGGATATTCATATTGATAACTTGTGTTCCACAACTCTGCACTTGTGAGGCCCTTGTGTTTGACTTACCTGCAAAAGATATACCCATACAGCCCCAAGATGCGTTTGCTTTTTTTGGGATGGGTTGGGTTGGGTTGGGTTTGGTTTGGTCTGGTGTTTTTTTTTTTTTTTTTTTGGTGATTTGAAAAATTTGGAATTTTTCAAATTTTTTAAAAAAATTAAAAAACTTTACATTAGAGAAATAGAATTTTTTAAAAAAAAAAAAAAAAAAAAG
>Ga0116227_10008508_pt1 | contig 19285 bp, 13 predicted proteins | sample S1TSphgellanicum_FD_89693 | JGI IMG/M metagenome (GOLD analysis project Ga0116227, IMG submission 89693) | Host-associated microbial communities from peat moss isolated from Minnesota, USA - S1T2_Fb - Sphagnum magellanicum MG | ecosystem: Host-associated > Plants > Peat moss > Unclassified... | reverse complement strand
TAGGTAGTTAATTAGGTATTTGGCTATGTAAAAAACATAGATAGATAGGTAGTTAGGTAGATAGGCAAGTTAGTACATAAGAAACAATTTACTTTATCAAGGTGACTAAGTTTGTAAGATACTTATGTCAATAAGGTGGTTGTGTATGTAGGGTAGCTAGGTTAGTAGGGTAGGTAGTTAGTACAATGGTTAAATTAGTAGGGTATGTAATTAATAAGGTAGCTAGGTTAGTAGGGTAGAATGGTTAGTACAATAACTAGGTCAATAACTAGGTCAATAAAATAACTAGTTATTAAGGTAGCTATGTTAGTAGGGGATAATAAATAAGGTACCAAGGTTGGTGCAGTACTTATGAGGGTAGGAAAGTGAGCAGGGTGGCAAGTTAGGTCCAGAGGTAAAACAGCCAAGAACCAAAAAAAAAAGGGGTATAGTGATCAGCAGCAAAAAGAAATGGACTGTGATGAACCCCATTTGGTGCCGAATGAAAAAATGGAACCCATCTAGTAGATAGAACGGCCAACTAGTGCATTGGTGGCTGCTGGTTCACTCTAGTCGTTCAGATTGGCAATAAGACAAATTACACAAACAATCTGTCTATCTAGGGTGGCAAAACTTGAAGTTGTATAGATGTTAGAAGTTGATACAGATCTTAGACATAGTTGCATTTTCCAATGTTTAAGATTGTGTTTACTTCAAAATTCTTCAGGAAAATTAGATGAGTTAGGCTAGGAGAATTTGATAATATCTACACTGCAATGACACACATTTTCATTGTCCAATTCAGAAGATGACCATGGTTTGCTTATCATCATTCACAGAACAGAAAAAAAAAACAAGATTTTTTTCATAGAAAAATAAGCTTTCATAAAACATGTGACTGGAGTGAACCAGCCTCCATGACTGCACCAGTTGGCCATTTTGTACACAGGATGGGCTATGTTTTTCATCTACCTCTACACCTTACATTAACCAAAATTCTACCACAATCAATTTTTTTGCATGCTGACCTTTGACCTTTTTTTTGGGGAGCCAATTTTTTCCCAACCCTTACCCTCCATACTACCCTCCCACCTAGTTACCCTATAACCTACCTACTCTACTGACCTACCTCTTAGCCTAAACCCTAAACCAAACCAACTAACAACCAATCCCTTACATACCCTTTCTATTTTTTCCTAGCAAAACCTATATCTCTTCCTGATTAAACCTATATCTATTCTTGGCTAGACTTTTATCTCTTGGCAAAACTTATATTTCTTTTTCGATAAACTTTTTTTTCTTGGCAAAAATTACATTTTTCTTGACTAAACTTTTATTTCTTAGCAAAATCTATATATTTTCTTGGCTAAATTTTTTTCTCTTGGCAAAACCTATATCTATTATTGGTTAAACTTTTCTCTCTTGGCAAAACCTATATCTATTATTGGTTAAACTTTTCTCTCTTGGCAAAAACTATATTTTTTCTTAACTAAACTTTTCTTTCTTGGCAAAACCTATATATCTTTTTGGCTAAAATTTTCTCTCTTAACAAAGCCTATATCCCTTCTTGGCTAAACTTTTATCTCTTGGTAAAAACTATATCTTTTTTTGGCTAAACTTTTATCTCTTGGAAAAACCTCCATATTTTCTTGGCTAATTTTTTTTCTTTTGGCAAAACCTATATGTCTTCTTGGTTAAACTTTCTTTCTTGACGAAACCTATATCCCTTCTTGGTTAAACTTTTCTTTTTTGGCAAAACCTATTTCTATTCTTGCCTAAGCTTTTAAGTTTTGGAAAAACTTATATCTCTTCTTGGCTAAATGTTTCTCTTTTAGCAAAACCTAAAACCTATATTTATTCTTGGCTAAATGTTTCTCTTTTAGCAAAACCTAAAACCTATATTTATTCTTGGCTAAACTTTTAATTCTTAGCAACAGTTATATTTTTTCTTGGCTATTTTTTTCTATTGGCAAAACTTCTATTTCTTCTTGGTTAAACTTTTAACTTTTGGCAAAACCTATGTTAGTTTTTGGCTAAACCTTGACCTTTCAACAAAACATTTTTATTTGTTGGCTAAAATTTTACCTCCCAACAATTCTTTTATATCTTTTTGGCTAAACCTATACCTATCAACAAAACCTTTCTATATTTTGGGTAAACCTCTTTATTTCATAACTAAACCTCTATTTCTCTAAAAGGAAAAAATAAGAATGGAATCCACAAGGTGTAAAATGAACTTCAATGTATTTTTTTATAGAAATCAATTCAAAACATAAAAACTAATGTTGATTTTAATTAGAACAAACAATTGAGGAGGTAAGAAAAAAAAAAGTATTTTCAATGATTATTTAATTTAATCACTTAAATCATAAAAAATTAATGTAAAACATATAGTTTTTAAAAGAGGGTTAAATTTACATATAAAAGTTGAGAGTTTAGGTTCTAGGCATTACAATACTCATGTCAACTTTAATTTTTAACACCATTTTTGTAATGATTTGGAATTCCCAAAACTAACACCTATTATATGGCTAACATGTAAGTATTACCTATTATGGCAAATACTAATAGTAGTTGAAGATTTAATCCCAACATGCAATACCCACATATAAAAACAATTCCATTTGTGATTGAAATGAAACTTTTTTTTTTGAAATTTGTTTTTGCTTATTTTAGATGTTAAAAAAAATTTCTTATACTTTTATTTTTCATTCCAAAATTTTCTTTATTTATTTTATTTTTTAAAATGATTCTTCTTCTATTTCTTCTTCATAATCAATTTTTATTTTATTTTTAAAAAAATTTTAAAACAAATTCAAAACTATCTTTGTTAATCTTTCTTATCATTAAATATGCATATTTTATGCCCAACATTTGGGTATTATGTGAAACATGAAGAAATCTAGCCAACATTCTATGCTTCAAATGTGAATATTACACAATTTTGTTTTATTTCTTCTTTTAAATATTTCTCATCACAACATCAAAAATGAAAAATGAAAAGGTATTGCATACAATGGACCAATCATGTTATGGTGGAGCTTGAATGAAAATGGATGTAGATTTTGTAATACATTCATAATAAGATTAGGGTCCCATTGGAATTGAAATGCAAAAAAAGCAACTCCATGCGAGTCACATATAATTTCTACTACCAATTATACTTCATTTATGTAAAGGGGTAAAAACGAACCAATAGGAGCCAACGACAACCTCTTGAATCATTATGACTAATCTTCAAAAAAATGATGTGGCAACACAAGATTGGATGAAATGTATTGAGGTAGTGTTAAACAATAATGCTTAAACAATGTTTTTACAATATTTCATTGTGTTGAAAAACATTGGTTATGGGCTTTAAAATGTGTTGAAAAGTATTTTATATTTATTGGATTACTTTCAATTTTAACTAAATGTTAAATTAACATATTAGAAAAGGCTTCACATAAATACAACATATATTTTCAACATTAATTTAATGTATGAAACTTATGAACATCAAAACCAAAGACTGATTATGCCAAAATTGGCTCCTATTAACTTGGTTTTACCCAAAGGTAAATTATGCAGGTATTACAAATACTTACCCCTCCATCATTTAGGTTAGGGTTACTAGAAAAAGCCAAAAACTTCAATACTTACATTATCAATATCCAATACAAATGTCGAAGTATGGGTGAATGTAATTCCTACACATTCAATTGTGATTATTCATTGCGTACACCAACAAAACAAATACTCTCATCATATTTTGAAATGTGTTGATATTGCATTACCTTTATCCAAAAATGCACTTCCTTGCATTGGTAATACTTGAATCTATAACCCCATGCTACATTACATATATCCACTAAAGGAAGTCTTCATTATGAGAAGAACAAAAAATACAATACCTACATCAAAATGGCAAATCCCTTGCTAGAAAGGTTATGGGATGGGCAATACCCTCATATATGACAACAAAAATCATTGTGTCCTATGTAATATATGAAATTCTATGCAGTATGAGAAAGCTTGTTCATTAACCTTGAACTATTATACATTAATTGTTTGAACTAGTATGATGTTACTAGTACATAAAAAGTCCAAATCCACTAATGAATTCACTAGGTTTTGTAGTGAATTAAGTGAATTTTAGTTCTAGTGAATTTTTAGCAAATTTGTCAATTGTTTAATGATCGACGATAAGTTGATACAAAGAAGTAAATTCACTTGTAAATTCACTAACATATGAACATCTAAATTCTTTTGAGTATTTTCATTATTCAATATTAACTATTTAATTCATTCAAAAAAATTTAAATTGAAAGTTTTAAGAAGATTTGAACCCATCTACCTAGGTAGGTAGAAAACTAACACCTAATTACTTATGTAGGTAAGCAAATAGGTAGGAAAGGGAAAATGTAGATGGAATGAATAGCCAAAACATATTTCATTCGTGTCACAATTTTCATTTAAGGTCAAGCATTTCTTCACTCATCCCAAATTGGCACATGCATTTCTACGTGAGTAATCAATGGAAAAAATGTTCTTTATATAGCTTGTGAGATGAGATTTAAAGACAAAACATATGGGTTAAACCTTATACTTGCGCTCTAATTTTAAATTGAAATGCAACTAAAACTTTTCTTAAAGTCAACTTTAATTAGTAAAATCTTTCTCATATTATGTCCAAATGAAATAATTTAAATTTCATTTTTAATTTTTTTTAAAAATCTACACAAAAAAAATTATTAAAAAGTTTTAAAAATACTTGAATTGAAGAAATTGCATGTAAATCTTGCATTTCAATACATTTCAACAAGACATTTTTTTTCCCAAAACACCCTGGCCAAGCCACAACCTTTAAATTGAGTACCCCAAAAGAAAATGAAGGAAGGGATTCAAAGGATAGTCAAGGAAAAGACAGGGGGCTCATCAAGGTGTAAACAAGTATTATGGAAAAAAATGGTGGCACAAGATCCTACAATGATATGGATTGAAGGAGTGGTTGGAGGTAAGCCTACATTGGTGTTGGTGGATCTAAGTAGTACCCACAACCTAATGTTTTGAATATTTAGAGCCACTATTTATCTAGAAACCCATTTAGCATCGAAACAAACCATGAAAGTTTAAAAATACTTGACCACCCAACCCAATTTGAGTAATAATTTAGGTGGGTGGAAAGATTACAACAATTTAATTATGGATCAACAATGCATTACATAAAGGGCAAAAAAAACATAGTTAATGTCTTGGTTCATCACCCATTGGCCATTGTCATTTCTATGGTTAAAAAAATCATGATGGAAGACATAAAAAAACACTATGTCCAAGATGCATGTTTTAAATAGCCTTATGAAAACTTGTAGAAAAACCCACAAGGAAATCCAAAAGTATATGGTTTATATTTAGGATAACAAGACCTACCTACTATATTATGATACTAGTGTATGTATTCCGAACTTTGAAGAATTCCATGTTTGAATCTTTTATGATTGCCTTAACATTCCAATAGCTATCTAGGGTTTCAAAAAACATATATCCATGTTATAAAAAATAATTATTTTTGGCTTGGTATGAAGATAGATGTACATGAAGATATGAAAGAATATTACATATGTTAGATATCCAAAGCTGAGCTGATTAAAACCCCAATGTTACTACAACCCTTGGGAATTGAACCCAATAATAAATGAAAGTCCATAAGTATTGACTTCATAATGAGATTACTCAAAAGCCAAAGTGGACATGATAGCATTCTTGGTTGTGGATAGGTTCACAAAACATGTTCATTTCCTAATTTTTAAATCCACAATGTCAACCACAGATGTGGCAAGGTTATTTCTGCATGAAATGTTTTGGTTACATAATTTGTCCAAAGAAATTGTGTGACTAGGATCAAAAATTTGTAAGTCAATTTTGGATCGCTTTAGTCACGATGTTTATCACTAAAATATTGGGTGGAATTTGAATAAATAAATAAATGATCAATCAAAATTTATTAACCAAATGGATTCTAAGGTCAAGAGAAAGTGAACCAAAAAGTCACTATAGAAATTAAAAGGATTTCAATGAAGTCCTTGGAGTTTTAGAATATCAAATGGAAATTTTATTGAATTAGTTTTAATAGGCTACGAAAAAATACTTGAGAACTTTCAAAAATCAACACTTTTAAAATTCTTATATTTCATGTATTTGTAAAATGACAATGGTATGTTCTAGTTAAATCATGAAAACATTGGAAGATCATTAAAATTTTTGAACTTGACCATGATTTGATAAAATGGATTTGTATTGCTAAAAAAATATCAAGTGCAAACAAGAACAATTTTTTTTCTTTCCTTAGGTTATAGGAGAGAAAAGGTTATCTATTCATTAAAAAGAAGAAAATTTCATCATGGATTTATCCTAGAACAAGATTTTATCCTAGAAAGAAGCTACTGCCATCCACCTTGTAGTGTCACCAAAAAAGATTTGATAGAAACATTGTTAACCAATAAACAAGTTGGTACCTTCTACCAAACTTGCAATGATTTTACAAGGGGTCATTGACCAAAATTTGTTGCTACCAAGAAAATTCTTTCTAAAATTTCAAAAGTTCAAAAATGTTTTTTTATAGATTAATAGAATGTTTGACCCTTCTTTCCATTTTGACAATTGTCTCTGAAACAAAAGGTACAAATCAAACGATTGCAAATATGCAATGTGCCTTTAAATTGATCAAGGAAATTATGCATAAGTTGCCCAAGTTTAAGCCAAATTTTATGCCAACAAAAACCAAACCCATCAAAAGTTCAAAGTAAATGATAAGTTGTTCTTAAAAGTCAAACCAACCCCTATAGGATGAAATGTGGTGGAGTGAAATCTTGGTTGAAGTGAAAACTTAACGGATGAAAAGGGCTTCTTGTAGCTGAAATGTAGAAGGCAACAAGGGAGAGGGTAGTTGATGAATTTTTTAATTTTTTAGTTACTATGAGTGTGTGTGATTGTTTGATGCAATAATGGCATCTACCGAATTTGTGGTTTGCATTGTGTGAGTAATGTTCAAAGATAGCAAGGGAGTTAGTTTCTTGGCTTTCTGTTCTTAATGGTCTTTTGGCTATGGCAAAATTGATGAAAAGATTGATGGTGGAATCCAAGGAAGGGGCATATGAAGGAGAGGATAAAATATTGAATGTTGCAAGAACAATGTACCATTTTTGTATACCTTAGAGTTGTGAATAAAAAAGGTTGACTAGACACCTTAGACATGAGGTTATTGTTTGGGTTGGTGAGAAGAATGCTCACAATCAAGATGAAATTCAAATTTTACTGGTTCTTTTTTTTTTTACAAATTTCTGTTATGCATTGAATCAAAAGGTTAAAATGTTGTAGCATAAGAAGACATGATAAATAATGCAATTCTAATGGAGATGATGAAGATCCATAGCGGACAAAGAAAGGCTTGTTTGAATAAGGCATCATTGAGGGATTAATGGGAATGCTAATTTGGGATATTTGAAATCTATGATGTGGGAAGAAAGATTCATGCAATGGGAACTTTGGGAGGGTTATGTGACTTTAGCTTGGGAATCAAGGGATCACATTGAAAAACACATGTTGTTAAAACCCTATTGTTGAACTTCCTAAGGAATTAGTTTGTTTGAATTGGGTTGAAAAAAAGGAGCTTTACTTACAATGATGCCAAGTGAGACATTGATAGCCTGAAAGAGAATGGTTCAAAGTGATATGATCCATCAATTTGGCAAAACTTTACATGTTGTCTTGATAGTTTAGCACTTGTGACTAGGAGGATATGTTGGCTACTACCCATGAAGATATGGCAACATTGAAACAAGAAGTTGGTGTTGTTTGTAATGCTAAATTATTTCAAGTTCTAGAGTTGTTGATAATCCTAATTAAATTAATGTTGTGTGATCATAGGATAACACACAACCCCATTTTTCATTATACCCCAACATAATAACTTGAAACTTTGAAAAAGTTAGAAGTTGTCCCCTAGGTTTTTTGCCCCATTCACTATAGCAAAAGAATTGGGAAAATGGTTTATCAATTGAACCTTTCAAAACATTGGAAAATCCATCACATATTTCGTGTTAGTTTGTTAAAAAAAAAAGTGTTTGACCCTATTCATGTGTTGCCTAAATTATTGAAAATAATGGATGCTGGGGACATTATTCCTGAACCAATTTCCTTTTAAGAACCAAAGTTTTGCAATTTTAAATTTACAATAAAATGGAAAGACTATCTAATCGGGGAGGCTACATGGGGAAGAAATATAAGTTTAAAGTCTTTTTTTTTTTTTTTTTGGAGGACAATGATATATTTTTGTGGGGGTGTGTGTTAGTGACCACAGGTGCTACAACCAATTGAGGGACTCGGTGATGGGATTGTCACCATAAGAAAACAAGCAATGTGAATTGAGCTTGGAGATGGTGTCAAAATAGAACTTGCAACAAGTAGATTAAAATAGGACTTGAAAGTTAGGGGAAAGTGTCGAAGGTGTATAAAGTTATAGAAGATCCCAAAGAGGGATTTCTTTTCTCTGAGCCTACTGGGGTTTCTTTCTAGCTGAGTGAAAATTAGATAAGCTAGGGTCATCCCCCACACTCACAATTGGGTAGAAAAATCTTATCTAAGTTTTGGAAGCATGATAATGCATTGTGATGTAAAACATTGGCTAGAAAATTCTATGTTGATGTTTTCTAGGCTTTGGTTTTTGTGAAAGGAAGATTTATGAAATCTAGTGTAGATTGTTAAAAAGTGAGTTCTCAAGAGGTCAAGTCTTGGTTGTTTACACTTTAAAAAGTCAAGGCAAGACAAGGCATTAGGTGTTAGGGTGGTGTGTATGTGAAGAAAGAAGGATTATTAGCGTTCTAGGAAAAAAATGATTTCGTACAAGGAGAAAGGTAATAGGGCACTTTAGTAAACTATGGGGCCAAAAAGCTTCTAGAGAAAATGCCACTGAAGTGGATTGTAACTATTTTTCTATTTCAAGAGCTTGAAAAGGCCCTTTTGCGGGTTATTATGTCTTTGGTTTTGTTTGTTTTGGGGATAATCTCCTCACTATGACAAAGGGGTGAGCTTGAAGCTCGTAATATTTTGTATTAAAGAAAACCCAAATAGTATGATTTTCATTTCAAAAAGAAAAAGAAAAAAAAGGAGGCCAATGCAACTTTTTTCTTCTTCTTCTTTACCTTTTCCTAAAACTTTCACAAAGGGGTCACCATGTCAAGTGACCAAAATAGTGAAGTCCCATTGTATATGAACACCAAGAGGGACCACCTCAATTAGAAACTTTTTGTGTTCAGGATTAATGATGCCACCTAGTCCACCTTTTGGCCACCATTGTGTGGGCAGCATGTCATAGGACATTAGCTAACCATGGTCAAGAGGTCTAACCTAAATGATGTATATTTGAGCACGACATCCAATCACTAAAACAACTAAACATGAAAAAAATTGTGCCAAGATTATTGTTGGTGACGTGTTCTTATTTGGTGGATGTTGTACCTAATTAATGTTATTTTGAGAATTATGAAAGGGTAAAATAATTTTAATTCTCAAATTGAATCAATCATCATATCTCTTTTGAAATCTTGGAATGTTGCAATCACTTTTTGGTCTTGGAAGTTCTTTCAAGGATAATGAGAATGGAGGTGAACATTCATATTTAAACCTTAATTGCTTGGCGCTTTTCACATTTTAAGTCCCACATTCACCCTTTTTTACACATCTAAACCCCTCACAATCTTTTTACACACCTCCGACCCCCAACATGTTAAAGTTTATATATATTATGTAACCTCAACCTATGCCACAAGTTGGTATCCAAAGTCAAACTATTAATTGTTAACCCATGTATGTTTGAACTATACATTAACTATCAATTGATAACCTTTCTCAAACCTAGCTAATCATTATATTAACATAACTAATCATAATTTAAACTTGAAAATCATTTCTTTGAACTTGGATAGGCGTAACATAACATGTATAAATATCATTACAATTTTTTTCTTTTTTTAAAATAATAAATATGCAACTATCAATCATCTTCAATTATAAAATATTTTTTCTTAAATTATTCCATGAAGACTATTTTGCTTCACCAAATAATTAAGGGTCTATCATATGATAGTAGTTTGACTTTGACAACATCCATACATAGAATGTTGAACTAATATTTAATGATAAATATTATACATTTAAATTGCATTCAATTAGACTAAAACATGTTGGGCAATTTGTTGTAATGTGGCATATCACATCCTCAACAAACATAGTTAATTATTCAAGTTTGAATTAAAAGTTCATATGAGTTAGAACTTGGCAACATGGTTTTTTTTTAAGGGTTATGTGAGGTTGGTGAACTAGCAATCCTCCATTAAAGGACTCACCTAAGCAAAAGAGCCTAGTAAATGTTTTTTGGAAACCCCTTATATTCTAGCAGCATCCTAAAAATTATAGTTTAAATTTAGTGAATTCAACTTTTTTTCCCTCAAAGTGTGATAAATGTATGCCAATCTTTTCCCCCAAAAAAACCTTTGAAGGATTCACAAGCCCTTTTTTTTATTACCCTATGGCAAAATTTCACCAAAAAAAAACACCAGTTGGTGACCTTCTTAAAAATATTATTTATTAGGATATGCCATGAGAAATGGATGGATGAAATGCACAAGGTTTTACCAATAATATATTGATTTTATTGGTACATTGTTTTTAAAAAATTCCTTAACACAATGGGATTTCCCCTTTTAGCTTGGTTATCCCTTTCATAAACACATGTAAAGTTAGATGTTTACTCTACATGACTATTTTTCCCCATTGAAAATTGGTTTAAAGCAATCACAACATGCTAACTTTTTCCATGTATAAGCCATGGTCTAATTGTTCAACCAATTGTCACTTTTCGAAATCACTTTTGGAAACACATAATTTAGAGTTTGTCTTTTTTCCCATGTATGATCTCTTTGAATCCCAACAAACTTTTGTTGAACATTTATGTGAAAATTTTGATTCAATGGGTCAAATGCAAGTGGTTGTCTTATCATTCCACTATTATAATACACACCAAATACCCACCTTTTAAAAAAGGGGAATTTGTGGAAAAAATGGTGACAAATAGTTTTTGGAATAAAAGTTTCATGCAACCAATGAAACAATTCAACATGCACCTACAAAAGCCCAATTATTTTGCTTTTGGGGGAGTATTGTTTGAGACTTTTTGGGAATGTGGTGTTTTCACCATGTTCTAAGAATGTTCCCACCATGTTTTCACTTGTTCCTAATGATTTTCTCCATGCATTCCCCATGTTGCTAATAAAATCTACCCAAGATTCTACCATTGTAACCTATATAACTAGATCGAATGAAAAGGCCACATAATTTTCTAATTTGAAAGTGTTGATAATATGAATGTTTTTTTGGTGATAGGCCAATCAAAGATACCCATAACCCAAGAAATTCAAAAATTCACTTTGGGTGCACTTTGCAAGCTAATTAATACACTTAACAATATCTACGTAATATGAGACAAACAAGAAATGAAAGGTCCAACTATATATAATGATGTAGAATTTACACCAAGATGTGTAGATCCAAATGATAATGATGTTGGAAGCATAGTGGTGGTTATTTGAATATTGGTAATGGTCAATTCAATCCATTTTTGTTAATAATTTTCAGCATAACAGCAACTTGTATTTTGTATTGAATTCACAAAAATTAAAAAATTTACAATGTCTTGTGGTTTATGATGTACCTCTAGGTTTGTCAAATGGTATCAATGGTAAATATATTAATTAAATTGTCACTACGTGTGTCAAAAGAAGATTTTTTAAAGGGTATTATAAGGGAACTTAAAATTTTCTCAATATTTTATTATTAATTTTTTTAATATCCACATTTTAAACTATTTAAATTTAAATTAAAATTTTATGTTTGCATTGAATTTTGACATCATATTTTTGTTTGAATTCAATGCATGAAGAGCGATGGAGGTAAGGTGATTATGTGTGACTAAATAAACATCATGTCGTAAAATGCTCAAATTTAATTTTAAAAACACATTGACAAACATTTTAATACTAGATCACATTTTAAATGATGAAAATAATGTCTAGCATCACAACATCAATATAAACAACACTTGATTTATTTCCCTGGGAAAAAATATTTTTTTTTAAAAATGAAGTTTTTGGGTTGTAGTATTAAAATAAATAAGGTGTGCATTGCAACCCAAGTAAGTAGACCACCAAGATTTTGCATTTGAGCCTTCATCAAGTCCTTATCATTGACCAAATAAATATCACCTCATTAATGTTACTTTTTTTACTTTGAACCTTGATTATAAATTACACCCTTTCCATCCCATTAATTGAAGGTACTAAGACTAATACATTTTATAAATCTCTTGTACATATGTTTTAATTTTGGTATTAGAAAAAAGGTCTAATACCTATTATTAATGCCTGCCATATATCAATTACATTTTAAAATAAAATTAAACATAATCCTATTATAGAATTAATTGAATTTTAGTTTTTACCCAACAACCAATATATGGAACCCTTTCTTTTTTTTCAAATATATTTTTAATACATGCTCTTGCTTTATCTACATTCACATGCATTGATTCTAATCAGCTCAGTAGTTTCCATTGTTCTCTTGTCATATATGGATTGCCTGCATATTGTAATATGTACTTGTGTGTAAGGAACATCAAATGTCTTCATGTTTTAATGATCAGAATTGCAAACTGTTTTACCTCTATCTGAAGGCTTATGTGAGCTCTACTTCAATAGATGGCAGAAAGGAAGAGCCCAAGAGTGTGCAGCTACACAAGTTGAAGAATTATGTGAGCTCTACTTCAACAGATGGCAGAAAGGAAGAGGCCAAGAGTGTGCTGCTGCACAAGTTGAAGGCCTATGCAAGCTCTACTTCTACAGATGGCAGAAAGGAAGAGCCCAAGATTGTGCAGCTACAGAAGTTGAGTTACGTGAAATGAAAACCCTATCTTTCTCTCCTTGGTAAGCCTCAACTTCCTTTGTTTTGAGTGTCAGACTTCATGCCTCAACATCCTTTGTCTTGGGTGTCTGACTTCATGCAAATCATGAATTGCAGACTTGACTCCCCCACTCCACTTCCAAGGAGAGGGGAGTCAGTGGTATTTTTAAGTCCATTCTTCAGATTCCAGCTGTAGAGACAGAATGGTGGTATTTGAGTAGGAAAACCTTTGGGACCACATCACTCTGGCTTTTGAAATTTTGAATTTTCAGTTCTCCGTTTCAGCATCTGCAGGCCATATAGGATATAACTATTAAGTTAGCATGGCTATGTCAAATATGCTAGAACCAGGATGCATGATGATACCCTCCTTTTTCCCAGACTTCAGGTTTTGACACTGCTATGTAGAGAGTTTCATTCATTATTTTTCATTACTGCAAACATGAAAAAGAAGCCAATAAATGTCATAACTCTTTCTTTGTGCCATAATAAGAAAACTGCCACTTTCTCAACATTGGTTGTAACTTGCAATCAAAACAACATCCCTGTCCCCTCCCTCCCCCCTTGGGTTTTCCCATTCCCTAGTGAGACAAGCCAGCAATCCAAAGCACTGGAAAAGGTCACCCTAAAGTGGAACTTCACTGAGTACAAACAACTGAACATGTGAAATTCAATTTCATATGCATGCATCCAACAAAAAACCAAATTCACTGCAGAGCAACAAGGTGAAAAGCAAAACAACAAATGAGAGATCCCACTATTATCAACCCGATTACTATCTGTTGCATCAGCAAGCAAGCAAGGATTGATCTCAAGGTCTTTCAAACTCACCTTGAATGAGACTCAGGTTGTATAATTGACATCTCTTTGTTGGTCACCAACTGCAGGATCACCGATTTGTTATGGGGGATATGGTTATTGGGACACTTACTAGCATCAGATACAAATTTGCAAAAATAGCTTTTGTCAGCTAATTACACATTTTGATTCCCCTGCAAACCCTACTTTTTTTTTATTCAGATGAAGCTCCTGCTCTTCTCATAATTTTCTCTTTTGCCAGGCCAGCACATTATGCTGCACTTGGTTATTACAATTACTCGCCTCTCCTCCTCGTCCTCAACTCTACAATCGGAAGACATGACCCAGACTAGCCTTGAGAACTTACATTTGTCAGAGCATTTGCAACCTCAAGTGGATCCAGAGGTATTTAAGAGCCTGAAAGAGCTCTCCTCTGCACATCTAGACAATCTGGCTCAGTTGCAACTGCCACTTGGTGTTGGGTCGTCACATAACCCCCCTTACAGAGAAAGAGACAGGAGGCCCAATTGGGGAATACTAGACAACTGGTCCGCTACAGAGCTTGTTCTGTTTCCCTTTCCCCCAAACAATGAATGGTATGTGGCTGGATATGGTACAAGGGGGCAGGTGGATGTAACTAGAGCTGCTGCTCCCTTAGACAGAAGATAAAAGCCTCACTGGCTTTCTTGTAAAAAGGAATATAATGGTGGTGCTGTGTTGAGAAGGTTTCTAAGCATCCTGTTGCAGAGGAAGGTTTGCAGTTAGTGGCAATTTCAGTGTCCAGCCAGATGGATACAGAAGCCCAGATGCAGCTTCGAGATGGAGATGCCACACCATCACCTTGGAGCATCCTGGAGGCCGACCTTCCATTTGACTTTCATCTGCCACCAATTGTTCTATGAATGTTGTCTCCTGCACACACATGAAGCCTCACAATCAACAAACAAACCACCAACAAACAGATTGGCAAGAAGGTTTTCATGCCTGCTGTGCTGCTGGAAAGAACCCTAGCAACTTTGCAAGCAACTTTTAGTTCACATCCAATTTCTAGCTTGGGAAACTTCCATTGCAGAATGCTTGAGAAGCTTGTGAAGTGGAATGAGGGAAAACTCTAGATCAAAACCATAAATGTAGTCAGTGGGCACAAGCACATTATGTTTGAAGCAAATAAGAGTAGGAAGAGACCTGAAAACCTTCCTTGACTGTGTCAAGCTGCCGAATGGGATCCACAGAGGGTCTGTGCCATCTGTCTGGGTCCCAAAGGATGCTACTGTTGAAAGCAAACCCTGACATATCGACATGAAACCGTCTCAGCCTTTTGCTCTTTTCATTAGTGTGCCAACCTACAACTTTCTCACCATCACACACTGGCCCCTCCAGTATTGTCTTTGACTTACTGTGGACCAGCATTCCTACCAGCCATGTGCCAAATCGCCTGCAACAGAAGTCAACAAAAATGTGTTCAGCCACCTGTGATGTGACCTAGGTGACCTAGATGACCTAAAAACTAGGACTCAAAACCAACCTGAATTAAAGAAATGGCTTCAAAATATCGAAGGTAAGTTTACACAAGTGTGCTTAGAGCACATGTCTTCACAGCAAACCTCAGGAAGACCCAAAATATAGGCAGCAAAAAAATATTGGTCACACCTGATTTGCCGCATCTCCTCAAAGAGCTCCAGGGTATATACATTGTCATCATCAGCAAAGTAAACAATGCCATCTAGCTGGTGGTGCTCGATGTGAGCCAGTGCAACATTTCGTTGATGGATCCCACGGTCCTTAATATTTGTGACATTTTTCTCACATACAAGATGCCGGTACATTATCCCAGTCTCCCGTAAGAGTGATGCTGTCTCTAAAGACTGTGCCTCTGTCTCCACTACTAACCAGAGGAGAGGTGGAGGGACTAGCTTCAGTGTGTGTGCCAGTCGTGTCAAATAATATGCCTGAAATGCTCTGTTGTATGTTGGTGTTACAACTATCAAGAGCTTGCGGGGTTCCAATACTTTAGCCACTTGGTACTCAAGACCTGAACCAAGTACAAAGGCAATTAGTCTGTGAATCTAATGCATCTAAGTCAGAACAAGGTGCCTGGAGCACAGCATTTCTACAAATTTTCTTGCAGACAATGAGAAGAGGTAGATGTTAGATGAAAAGACTGCACAATTAGTACCAATTGGGATCCAAATTGACTGCATAAAGACTGACTGACCAAAGATGAGGACCAAGTTCTCTAATGGGAAATCTGGCCAAGAAGGTAAATCTGACGATAAGGGACTCCATACACCTTATTTGGGTTGTTCGATCAAACAGCTAGTGTGCCAATAATGCCCTAGTATATAGTCAAATACTTTTTCCAAGGGACAGGTGAGCTTTCTATGGGAACAATCTATTTAAGATTGAAGAGAAAACACCCAGGAGATTGCAGAGAAAAATCCAGGACAAAAATTCGAAGAAGCTAACCATTTCGTCACTTCCAGCAAAACCAAAACAAACATGACAGGAGTGAGTGATCATAACCATGTGAGTGTCACTCACAAAGTATGAGACCATCACTGTCATCGTGAATGGCAGCAACTACACTCATCACTCTCCACTGATTTCATCAGCTCCCAACAGATGAAGGTGTAGATAAAGTATACAATGATGTGCCACATTCTTCCCAAACAATTATATACAAAAATCTTCATACTGATTTCCTATCACATTTTCCAGAAGCAACAGGAGTTGTGATTTCAGTGAGCACTCAATAAATAGATAGTGTCCTCAATCAAGCTGCAACAAACTTGTGAAGGTAAGCTTAAGCTTTATTTCATTTTACCTTGCATTTTATCTATGAAATTGCAGAGAAAAATTCTCCACAACAACAATATTGGACATAACACAAACAATGAGTGCAGTCATAACCCTACGAGAGAGTTGCTCACAATGTGTCAAACCATCACCTTCATCACAAATAGCAGTCACAAGCTGCCATGACTAACCCCAGTGACTTCATCAGTGCCTGACCCATGGTGGGTATAGATAAGTATAAACATGCTACAAAATCTGGGCAAACCAGTGTATAAAAATCTGCATCCTGAGTTTCTGTCACATTTCCAGAATCAACAGGGAAACTCAGTCATGATGTTGACAATCAAGAGACAAAGCTAATAAAAAAAAGGTCAACAGTATCCTCTATAAGCAAGCATCTAAGCCTAGGGTGTAGAGAAGCATATTATATACAGAAGTGGTTGGGGTCTCCTGCACCCGGAGCAAATATCCTTGAAGAATGAATATATTCCACCACTTCACAAATCAGGCAGGATAATTAGTACTATTTGACAATGTTGGCCAGTTCCCCAGCAAGGCAATTGGTATAGAGTGTTTAGAGATGTATCGTACAGCAAGATCCAATGACTGTCATTGTCAAATTCTTGAACAAGTCCTTGAGGACTGAATACAGTCTCACTTCACAAATCACATGTGCCCAAAAAGAAGTGCTCTGAGAAGGATCAGCTAATTTCACAGCAAGAGAATCGGAATTCAGTGCTTTGAGATGTATTACATAGTAAGATCTAATGACTGCCATTGTCAAATCCTTGAACAAATCCTTGAAGACAGAATACAGTCCGACTTCACAAATCAGGCAGGCCTAATAAGAAGTGCTCTGACAAGGGTCAGCCAATTGCACAGCAAAGCAATTTGTATTGAGTGTTTTGAGATGTATCATACAGCAAGATCCAACAACTGACATTGTCAAATCCTTGAATAATGGATACAGTCTCACTCCACAAATCAGGCGTGCCTAATAAGACATGCTCCGAGAGAGGTCAGCTAATTCCATAGCAAGACTATTGGAATTCAGTGCTTTGAGATGTATCACATAGCAAGATCCAATAACTGCTGTCATCAAATTCTTTGAACAAATCATTGAAGACTGAATGCAGTCTCTATTTGCAAATCAGGCCTAATAAGAAGTGCTCTGACAAGGGTCAGCTACCTTCACTGCAAGGCAATTGGAATTCAGTGCTTGGAGACGTATCACATAGCAAGATCCAATGCTGGCCATCTTCAAATTCTTGAACAAATCATTGAAAAGTGAATGCAGTCTCTAATCGCAAATGGGGCCTAATAAGAAGTACTTTGACAAGGGCCAGCTAATTCCACAGCAAGGTAATTGGAATTGAGTGTTTTGAGATGTATCATACATCAAGATCCACTGGTTGCCATGGTCAAATTCTTTTCTTATTGCCTGAAGAGCAAGCTTGTAAAGGAGGAGGAGGAGGAGGAAATAAGCATGCTCTGCCAAACTTCATATGTCTATCATGGATCTCTCTCTCTGTGCACATGGATATATGTAGAAACCCAAAAAGCTTAACATCTTGCCAAATGACCTAGAAAGAAAGAGAGAGAGGAGAAAAAGCAACCTGGATGGAGCACTATTGACGATTCGTTGACAACAGCATCGACTCCAACAATCTCCCTAGCCTTGCTACCAATTCCGCTCCTCTCCTCCAAAGCATTGGCCACTCCTACGGCCGTCCCCCCGGAAGAGGTTGCCATATTCTCTACTTTGATACCTTCACTAAAATGAGATACAAAACTTGGTCCGGTATTAGGAGTCCAACTATAAGGAGTGAAGATCCCGGCACACAAGCCGACTACGAAACACATCCCGAGCAAAATCGGAAACCTTCTCCACGCACTTCGCGCCCCGCGTAACGACTTCCCTACCACTACTCTTTCTCCCATCCCTTGACTACTATTACTGTTGCTGCTGCTGCTACTACTCCCAAACCCGAGCAACGCCAGTAAAAACGGCGTAAAATCTTGCGAAACTACAGCGGCAGAAACCGGAGATGAACCGAAATCCCAGCTCTTTTGCTGTTGTTGTTGTTGCAGTTGCGGCTGTTGTTGCTGCTGCACAGGAGTCACACGGATTGCGCAAGATGAAACAACAACAGACGGTAAAACTACGAATCCCTCTTGCTCTTGATATGTTGTGGAAGATAAAGTCCTTCTAAGTGAAGCCATGAGTACTTTTGGATCAATACAAAACAACAGCAATCAAGCCGCATGGTCTCCTGTTATTCTTCGCCAGGATTCTCCTCCTCTTCTTCCTCCCCGCCATAGCTGTGGCCATTTCTGTCCGCATCTGCAACTACCGCGGCTCCCCTCGCCCCGATGCACGTCTCCCAAACCCCGACCCGCAACAACCTACCATCCGCAGCAACCCACTACGTACCTACCTACCGCTCCCGCACTTCTTCCCCCCACACACAACTACCTACCCGCGACAACCCACTAGGTACCCTGCACTTCGACACACAAAACAAAGTACCCGCTACCCACTTGGTACCTACCTCCCCTGCACTGCTTGGGCACATACACCATCATACCCGCAACTACCTACCTACCTACCTACCCCCCCCCCCCCCCCCCCCCCCCCCCCCCCACCCCACCCCCACTACACCATTTTCCCTCTTTGGGAAAAGGGAGGGGCCCCCCCACACACTCTACTTTTTTTCAATTG
>Ga0116227_10008507_pt1 | contig 19286 bp, 16 predicted proteins | sample S1TSphgellanicum_FD_89693 | JGI IMG/M metagenome (GOLD analysis project Ga0116227, IMG submission 89693) | Host-associated microbial communities from peat moss isolated from Minnesota, USA - S1T2_Fb - Sphagnum magellanicum MG | ecosystem: Host-associated > Plants > Peat moss > Unclassified... | reverse complement strand
ATTTTTTATTAATTTTTTTTTTTTTTTTTTTATTTTTTTTTTTTTTTTTTTTTGCCTTTTTTTTATAAAAAAAAAAAAAAAAAAAAACATTTAAAATTAATTTTATAGGTTATATTGCTTGTAGAGGTTTTTTTTTTTTTTTTTTCTTGAGCTTGGTCATTAGTTAAATTCATTGCTTGTACAAGCTTGATATAACTTTCATTGTGATAGAAAGAAGAATTTCCAAGAGAAGAATTTCCAAGAGGATTTCATGCAATTACAATCACTTTAGAATGAAAACATCTTTTGCAATTACAAAATTAATCATAACAAACATTTGCAACTAAAATTTCATTAGTTGTATAAATAAATTTAATTATACGTAATCTATAGTTGCAAAATGTTATGATTTCATTATTATTTAGTCACCATAATAATCAAGTTATGAAATTTTATAATCAACAAATATATATATTCTCACATGTAAATCCAATTGGGGTTTTTTTTTTTTTTTAGGATGTTTATATAAATAATAAAACTTCCATGCATGGCAAAAAATAAAGTTGTGTTGGTTTTGATGAGAAAACAAAGGTCATTTTTTAATGTATACAAAATTATAAACAAGTTTTAGGTGAAAGTTTTAATAATTGTTTGTTGTCACATTTTGTAAACAAAATGTTGAAATGGTTGCCAATCCAAATACATGAATATTATATGAATGTTGATTGAAATGCCAAATTTTTTATTAGGTGAAAATATTTTCTAATTTGACAAATTTTTTGTTTCACAATTATATATTATCATTAATTTTCTTAAATACTATATAAGAACATCTATTATTGTAAGTTACCAAAAATTCGATAGAACAAAAATTTATACTATTGTGGTGATTTTTAAAAATAAAATTTCCTTTTTTTTTACGATTATTTTCTGAAAAAATTAGGGAATTTGTGATATAATACTCTTTTTTGAAAATAATTTTCACAAAATAGGGAAAATTCACCACCCAAAAAATAAAAATAAAAAATCAATGAGATTCTGAATACCTAGTCAAAATTTCTTTTTGAGCTTATTTATATTAAGGGACACAAAAAAGAAATTCAAAAGAAAAAAGGAGGGAAAAAAAAAAAGAAAAAAAAAAGGGAAAAGAAATCATTTACAGAAAACATGGGTTTCCTTTTGTCTTATTTACCGCTTTTCTTATTCCTCCTCCTTCTTGCTCCCTTTGCTTTGGCGCCAGTGTTTTTTTTTCTGGCAATGACCCACAGAAAGATTTAGCCAAATTTGGCTATAACAAACTAAATATGAAAGTAGAAGTTTTTAATCATCTCTCTGTATTTTTGGCTACATACTTGAACCATGGTGCAAAAATATGGCTATGGCTATTTTTTTGAAATTTTGATTGAATTCTGGCTATTGAAAATTCTGAAAAACAACTTGATTTTACCACTTTTATTTTCAATATAGCTTTTTGGCTGGCGATTTTTCTTAAAATTTGGTTGAATTCTGGCTATTGAAGATCTAAAAACACAACTTGATTTTACCACTTTTGATTTCCAATATAGCTTTTTGGCTGGCGATTTTTCTTAAAATTTGGTTGAGTTCTGGCTATTGAAGGGCTAAAACAACAACTTGATTTTACCACTTTTTATTTTCTATATAGATTTTTGGCTATATATATATATATAGCCAGCAAAAAACAAAGGCTGCTTGGCAGCTCGCTCGCTCGCTCGCTCGCTCTGTCCTTCTTCTCAAAGTGGAAGCGATGTCTGGATCCGTGGGGCAGATGGTGCATTCGAAGACGACGATTGCAATCTCTTCTACTGCTGCAGCGGAGGAGGAGGAAGAAGAAGAAGAAGAAGAATTTGCAGCATCAAAAAACTCGAATCAACACGTGAAATCTCATCTGAAGATCCAAGAAGAAGAAGAAGAAGAACAACAACAACAACAACAATAGCAGCTTCAAATTTCATTTCATGGTTGTTACAAGAACACTACCCTTTCACTTCTACTCTCCATTTTGTCCTGAGACTGATGATTCGCACACAAACAGAACAGGAAAACCGAGTTTTGTTCATTTACTCATTACTGTCCCTCAATTTCCAGCTCTTGGATTTCCTGGGATTTGGAACCATTCTCCTGTGCGCGTGTGTGTGTGTTTTGGGTTTGTTGGGTGTGTTTGTTGTGCAGAATTGAGAATTCTCAAGTTTTTGTCTTTGTGTAGTAGTAATGGCAAATTCAGCAATCGGATTGTTGTCTTGGCATTTTGCATTCTTTTGGTTGCGCTTGACCTTCAAGCGTTTATTTTGTTTTTGTTTTTTCTTCTCTGTGACACTACTACTTTCTGAGTGTTTGGGTTGGAATGATTGTGTTTGTTTTGCAGCTAGGAGGTATCATTTGTTGTTGCCGTGATATGGGTAGTCAAGATTTCCAGGTTTGGGGGTTTGTCGGGTTTTTATTTCCCTCCCCTTTCCTTCTGATGGAAGCTGAAGAAGATGTAGTATTTTAGGGTGGTGATGGTTGTTGCGAGAGAGTACTGGAAACTGGGCCTGTTGTTGCAGCAGTTAGAGACACAAAAAAAATTGGAGCTGTTCATAGAAATTGAGACCACGGAAAGGCCAAGAATAATTCGATGGGCGCACCGCCCTCCGAAATTAGAAGAAAGGATGATGCGGATGACGACAATCCCTTCATCATTGACGCCAAACATCCCAGTATTGAACGCTTGAAGAAATGGCGGGTAAGCCAGCCAGACCCCTTGACCTAATCCTGGGTGGTGGGGGGCATCATGGCCTTGCTTGCTTTGGGAATCAACAAACAATTCTCTGGTCCCACATGGAATGGAATGTTAGTGGCATGCATGCATTGCACATTCTTTTTCCTTCAACCCATTTGCAGGAGGAGCAGCAGTGCATGGACCATTTGGGGCAATCTATTTTTAAGTGTGCAACAACTATGATGTATGTATATATTTTGAGGCTCGAACAAATGAATTATGTATTCGGATTGCAAAATGCATTTGTGCCAATGACATGGTGGGTCACTCCTGTACTGCATATGCAGCAAGCGACATTAACAGTCAATGCCACTCGACGGTTTCGATATACATTGGATCTTAAGAAGCTTGAAGAACGCACGAGGTTCACATCCCCAGCAGCTCATTTACGAGCTGGTACACATGTTATTCGAGTAAAGTCTTTCTAACCATATGAAACTCTCTCCTTTTGTTTGAAAAACCTACATGTCTTCTACTTCTTGTTCACAGAAGACTCATGATTTTTTGTCATCTTCCAACTCCAGCCTTTCTTCGTCTCTGACTGACCCTTGGGAAGTCTTGTCACTTGTCACTGCATTTGTATATTTGTTTCTATCCAAATTCTACACTTATTGCTGACTGACAGTTCTGTTTATATCACAGTCCCAATGTTTCTGCAAGCTGTAGTAGTGGTAGCAGTAGTAGGATGTCCTTCCTTATGCTTTGGTTCAATTTCTTAGAATGCTATGCGTGTGGCTTCTTGTCTCTCAGGCAGTTGAACGATTCAAGACTGCTGGTCGAAATAAACCAGGTACAGACAACAACAATCACTGCTCATTAGCTTGCAACTCTATCTTGTCATCATCATCTTGCTACATGCCACAGTATATTCGTGTGGTATTTACTCAGTGGGTGGTTGCTTTTGATGAGCCAGTCAGTTTTTAACTTGATGTGATGCATTTGTGACTTTCTTTTTCCCAGTTGATCAACAAGAGATCACCTGCAAGGCATTCTATTTTTTAAAATCCTTACCATTATTGATGCTTTGGTTACATCATTCATTAATTCATTGTGGTGATGCAGAAGTGCCACCAGAAGGCTTTGGAGTTGGGCCCCAAACACTAGTCCATCTACTTCAAGATCGTGAATATGAAAGTTTGCAGAAGCTCGGTGGGGTAAGACCTTTTTTTTCTTCCTCAACCTAATTTGACTTTTTTTTCAAGTGGTGTGATTTTCTCATGATATTAATTGAGCAAGACTGAAGGCTTTTTCCCAATGCACTGGGAATTGGATCCCGTGATAACTTCTGAATCTATTCATGCTATTAACACATTCCCAACGGTTGATTGATGAGCCCTTTGAATAGGAGAGAGAGATCTTGCAGCCTGCAAATGACCGTAAATGACATTTGCACCGCATGCTGTCCAGCTTGAACAGAAGGCTGGGACTCAGGAATTTCAAGGGGTGTTGTGTCCTTGAACTGTGGTATGTCTTATACACTGCCATTTGGTTTCTTCTTTGGCAGGTTAAAAATGTTGCTAAAGCACTTCGTACAAACTTGGAGGATGGCTTCAGTGACTCACCGGAGGAGATACAGAAGAGAAAAGAGGCATTTGGGGATAATACATATCCCAAAAAGAAACCAAAGGGCTTTCTGGTAGTGCTCTCTCTCTTTGATTTTCACAACTTGTGCTCCAGAGAAAGCTTGAAAAAATATTATGCCTGCCATATGATGTTGGTTTTTTTGAGTAAGCCTTTATTTGAATAGAAGGTTTCTCTTCATGTGACAGAATCACAAGCCTCAAGAAGGGGTTGACAGTTCAAAGTCCCAAACTCTAAACTTGGTTTCTCCTGAGTTTGCAGACATTTGTCTGGGAGGCATGTCATGACACAACTCTCATTATACTTATGGTGGCTGCAGTAGTCTCTCTTGGCACATCAATGTGGGCTGACGTAAGTTTGCCTGATGACATTGCAGTAGTGCTGCTTGTTACATTATCCAACCCATTGTCTACCTTTTCTTCTACATGGGTGGTGATAAACAACCCATTGATGAGTTCATCATCATCATGGCTGTATTGTGATCTCTATATGTGCCTCTCAGCATTTATGCAATTTTATGTGTTGATTGTGAACACATGAGAAGGCATTACTTCTTTCTTGGTAGTGCAGTGCAGTCTTTGCACACCTTTGCTTGACACGATAATGGGCTTCGCTTTTGCATGTAGGGAGTTAAAGATGGATGGTACGATGGGACAGCCATTGCTTTTGCAGTCTTATTAGTCATCACAGTCACAGGTAAAAGAGTTCACATCTTTCTTTGTCTTCATTAGATGATAGGCCTGCTCTGGTGGGTTCTTCCACAAATAGGCAGCATTTTGCTAGTGCTTTTGTGTTTCATGTTGGTCATGGAATTTGTGGATGTGGTGGAGTAGATAGATAGCTGCACATGTATACTTCAGATGAAAAAATGACCAGAAAGATGAACACAAAGTGGATCATTAAAGGTCAGTTTTGAAAGGGGGTGAAAAATTTGTGAGGAGATTGGGAATGCCTAAAATGTGGGGAAGAGTTTATCAAACAGCTTTCAGTGATTACAAACAATCATTGCAATTCCGAAGACTGAATGAGGAGAAGGGAGACATTCAACTGGCGGTGAGTATACACATATAGATAGTACATGGCATAGTTTTGAAATGTTCCAATTGCTCAGTATTTCGGATTCCTTCCTGTACCCCTTTTACTTTGATTGCTTTCTCCTTCAAATGTTGTGATTCTGTATCATTCAGACATCAGATCCTGTTGGGTTTTTGGGTTCTTGGATTTGGGTTATTGGATGTGGTGATCTGAGAAGCGAAAGACTTGGTGGTGTATGCAATGCAGGTTGTGAGAGGGGGTCGTCGAAAGATTGTGTCTATCTTTGATCTGGTGGCTGGAGATATCGTGCCCTTGTCCTTAGGTGGTCAGGTGTGTCCTTTTGGTTGGATGGCTTTTGAACTTTAGTGGTGGTGTTCTACGTATAGATTTGCAAAAGAACCATAAGAGGTATTATGGTCACTGGAATCTCTCTGCATGATCATTGTCCACCTTCATGATGTGTGAAAACTGTGATACTTTGTCATTTGTGGCGTCAGATACCCATGTCCCACACAGTACTTTAGGTTGCAGTTGGTGAATCCTTCTTGTTTTGTCAGCCAAAATAACAGTGAGTTCAATTCAGGTGCCAGCTGATGGAATAATGGTGGAGGGGCATTCTCTCTCCATTGATGAGTCAGCAATGACTGGCGAAAGTGATCCTGTAAGAACTCTGCAATCTCTGCTGAATTTTGCTTGTCCTGTGTGATCCTTGCAATTTGGATCTGAGAATCAGAACTTCTTCTTTGCCTGTGCTGACAACATTGGAGCCTCACTGCACTGCATTCTGTCTGTCCTAAATATTGCTGCAGGTTATGAAGGACAGTAAGACACCATTTCTACTATCGGGATGCAAGGTGCAAGACGGTCAAGGGTCTATGCTGGTAAGCTAATCCCATCAGTGGAATTTCCTGCTTCTTTCATTGGTGCCAAACCTTGGGACTACACTTAGTGTGCAAACTTCCCACTTGAACGGTAATATTAGCTGATGATACTTAGGACTGCTTCTAGTCTGCAAACTTCCCACTTGAATGGTAATATTAGCTGACAATACTTAGGACTCAAGAATATTGGGTGGGGCCACACAGGTTACAGGTGTTGGCATACACACTGAGTGGGGCCAAGTCATGGCCTCAATCAGCGAAGACACTGGGGAAGAAACACCTTTGCAGGTACTCTTTCTTCTTGTTGGTTTACCTTCAGATGCATTGGCAATCCCCAATGAAGACTTTTAGATGACTCTGGAGCTTTTTAAATTATTTTATTAAAAAGTCAATAAAAGTTTAATTCTTTAATTAATTAAAAAATAAATTTAGACTTCTGTGAAGCGGCAGCCACTTAATGGAAGCTGTGGCATCTACTAGAGTTCTTGTGTTATTAGTTAGTTGGTAAAGTGCTCATCAAGAAGCTTTGGTATGTTTGCAATCCGTCAATGAATTGAAATTGTGCTGTGCTGTGCTGCAGGTTCGATTGAACGGGGTTGCCACTTTCATCGGCAAAGTTGGATTGTCTGTGGCTGTTCTGGTGTTTTTAATTCTTTTCATACGGTAAGTTGCTCTATCATTGAGATGTTTCTCTGTTGGGTACTTGCCAATTGTCAGTGTGTATCATCATGTTCACATTCTGTGGTTTTTTTCAGGTACTTTCTTACAGACTTCAAGCATGATAAGGGTAAAACTTCTCAAGTGATCAAGAGTATTGTGGACATGTTTGCCATTGCGGTAAGCATGCAAAGCATACCCTTTCGATGGGTGGGCTGTAAATCCTGTTGTTAATTTTCAAAGACTTTCTCATCTCTTAAAATATGGTTCCATGAAAAATGCTCTAAATTATTTCCACTTCCTGATTATGGAGCATGTGCTGTAACAGGAGATAAAATTCTTAACCCCAGCATCATCATCTCAGTTCTTTTTATTGCAAAATTGACTGAAATTCAAAGTATGTAGTAGACTCAGTACAAACCATGAAGATTTTATGTTACTGAAAACAAGCATTATATATCCCACAGCAGATTGACTCAAGAGCAGAGTAGGTTTCTGTGAAAGAATTTGCAAATGGGTACTTGCCATCTGGTTGAGATAGAGATTATGTGATGAGATGTATGAAATCTATTTGTGTGGTGGCAGGTTACAATTGTGGTGGTTGCTGTACCAGAGGGCCTTCCGTTGGCTGTTACTCTAACGTATGATATACTCATACATGGTGTAGAAGCAGATGTCCTTGAGGTTTTGTACTTCATTGACTTATGACATGACTTTAACTAGAGTTATGCTGCCAGAGTTGGATGGACATGGGTCTTTATTTCTTCTGCATGTTCTTCCTGTTGTGGTGTTGTTGAATGCTGTTCTAACAAATTTCTTAACTAACTATCCATCTAGAAGCATCTAACTATTGTTTTTTGTATTGGTTGAACATGGGTATAATCATGGTTACGTGGGTTGTTCTCTATTTCAGGCTGGCTTATTCCATGCGTAAGATGATGGCTGATAAGGCGCTGGTATGTCAGTCTACTCATCAATCTTGAATGCAACTTTATGGTTACAGAGTGATAGTTCCACAAATATGTTGTTGATCTTCATGAGTACATTGATGTCTGCTCTGGAAGGGAGATTATGTACATGGACTGAATGGACTGCATTTTGTGTGGCCGGTTTTGTGACAGGTTCGTCATCTGGCAGCTTGTGAGACAATGGGATCGGCCACAACAATCTGCAGTGACAAGACGGGTACCCTCACAACAAACAAGGTAAAACCCTTACAGATAGCTGCAGCATGTCATCTTCTAGAGTGGCAGCTGCAGACTACCATTTGAAATACATCCCTTTCCTACATTGCCCTTACCAAAACCTTGGACAAAAAAGCTGTAATATTTGAAAGTATACATTGGTTTCTCTTTACTGTGTGCAGGTTATTTGCATTGTTGTGCAGTTATTTGATTTTTAAATAACCAGCAGTTCTTTAAAATTTTCAGAATCAAAGAACTGCTAGTTCCGGTTTTTTGAGAAAAAAATCAGAATCAGATATCCACTGGTTCCAGTTATTTCAGAAACATCAAAGAACTGGCAATTTTTATGAAAAACTGGCAAAGAACCGGTGGTTAGAAAGGTGGGTTTTTTGAAAATTGTCAAAGATTTTGCGAACCAAGGTTCTATACCAAAACCAGTTTTTAAAATGTTTTTCACCCCCACAGGGTAAGTGGGTATATACAGCTGCTGATAACCAACAGGTTGATGTAGCAGATTCTAATAACTGCACAACACTGGTTATTTGCTAATTGGTGGTGATGGGTGTGCTATGGCAGATGACTGTGACAACAGCATGGATCGCAGGCAAGAGGATTGATGTGTTTGATGAGACTGTCCTGTCTCCAAACATACGTCAGCTTTTTCTACAATCACTTTGTCTCAACACCACAGGAACAGTTTCACGACCAGAGGTATAGGAATTAGGCTTAGGGTTCAGGGCAGTTGCCTCATCCTCTTCAAAAGATGTGCTTAATCATCAAAACCATTTTTTCTGGACACAGCAAGTGTGTAGTACTGTTCGGACATGATGGTGTTGGATTGGTGGTGTAATTGTCAGGAGGGAGAAGAACCAGTGGTGGGTGGCAGTTCAACAGAGTCTGCAGTTCTCTCCTGGGGTCTAAAGGTATGCCACAGTTACATTCCTGCCAGAGTCAAATGCTGGCCCACCCACCCTTTTGGGTGTCTCTCCAAATTTGTCAAGTCTGAATCTGGACTGTATTAGGGCCACCACCACATCTGAAGGTTATTGGTAGAAGTAGGGGAATTATGGCATGGGGTTGGTTGTTGTTGGACAAGAGCAACACAAGCTTGATGTTTTGTGTGACCTTGTGAGAAACACAGTGTCCAGGAGAGAAGAAGAATAGCATAACAAAGCAACAACAATACAACAAGGTTCCTAGATATCATCTGGCAAAGGGGGGATGGCAACCCTGCCCTTTCCATCATCCAGCTTGAATTCTTTCTGTGACTTAATGTTTTCTCTATTTGTACAGCTTGGCATGAATTTCAAGCAGATAAAGCATGAGCTCCCTGTGATACACGTTGAAACATTCAACTCAATGAAGAAACGTGCTGGAGTGGTCTTCCGGGTGAGATTTTTTTTTGTTTTTTTCTTTCTATGTATTCTCTTGCATTCTTGTGCTTCTGATTTCATGAAAGCTAGTGTTTTGATTTTCCAGATGGTCTAACAGCAATTGTCAGTCTGATCTTAAGGATGGTCATTCTTGGTCTCTGTCTGTGCCAATGCCAGTCATGTGATGGTGAAGTGCAAGTCCACTGGAAGGGAGCTGCTGAGATGATCTTGGATCAGTGTACAGCATGGTTGGACTCAGATGGTTCCACATATCCCTTGACACCAGAGAAGGTGTGGCCTCTTTTCTTGGTTTTGTGCAGAGTCAAGATTCCACTCTAGCATACAGCCCTGTTGATATAGTCATCTACAAGCTTGTCAGACCAAAAAATGCAACACAGGTTTAGGGTTTAGGGTTTGAGACAACCCTAGAGATTGTCAGATCTCTAGGGATTGGCCTGACTTTTTGAACAAAGTATCTTGATCTAGAAGCTGGCTGTGATGAAGGGTCAGACTTTGATAATTATTTGGAGTATAATATTGACTTAATGCTGTGCCCTCCTCTCTCCAACAGATTGCAGAATGGAGAAAAGTTATTGAGGGAATGGCAGCTCTTACTTTGAGGTGTATAGCTTTTGCCTACAGTCCAATTGAGGAGTCTGAGGTTCCAACCAGTGAGGAGGATCTGGCCAATTGGAAAGCACCAGAGAATGATCTCATCCTTACAGCAATTGCTGGTATCAAGGTACCTACCTCCTCTCTTCCCTGTGTTAGCTTTAGTTCTTGTGTAGCATTTTTTTGAAGTGACTTTTGAAGTACCATATAGGGTGCATGCAGCAATGTATGAAAATGGTTTAGGGTTTATGGTTTTTCTCTGTGCATTCTTGATTATATTTCCCAACTATGGGTTTTTGTAACTGCAGGATCCTCGCAGACCTGGTGTCCGTGAAGCAGTTGAAAAATGTCAACGAGCGGGTGTGAAGGTTTTGGGCTTCGTTATCTTTGTGCTGTTTGTTGGTCATCAAGAGACATGCATATGTGTCATTTCTCTATCCTAACATTAGTAACAACTGTGCTACCAAGAACAGCAATCCATCTTTGTGAATCCTGTTGTTGGCTGGCAAGATAACAAATGCCATTTTGTCAGGTGCGAATGCTGACAGGTGACAACATCTTCACAGCCCAAGCTATTGCTGAGGAATGTGGGATTCTGGTGGAGAGGGGAATGGTAGTTGAGGGGAAGGACTTCCGAACATGGGATGAGGCACGTCTACGCAGGGACTTGGAAAACCTTTCTGTAAGTAAATCTTTGGCAGCATTTTCAGAGTGTACACTTGTTGAATACATACTCCCTTTTTTAGCAATCAGTTGATGAATGGGTCCTCAAGGATTGCGGTTGTCTTGAAACAATCTATTATCTCTTATCACCATGGATGGACACAAAGTTTTGACAACATTTGGTTGGTTGGTTGACATAAATCTTACAGGTCATGGCAAGGTCATCACCTTTGGACAAGCTCAAACTGGTTCGAGCCCTCAAGGCAAGAGGAGATGTTGTGGCAGTGACAGGTGATGGGACAAACGATGCACCTGCATTGCATGAGGTAACATTTGTAACGCTTGCTTCATGTGGGTTTGTGCTGTGTTATCTTTTTAGGTAGTCATAAGGGTTTAGGGTTTAGGATACACATCTTCCTCTACACTTCTGCTTTTGTGTAGATTTCACCCACCCATTTGAATAATTTCTGTATATGGGTCTGTCTTCTATTTTCACCCCCCTTTGTGCCTTTTCAGTAATCACATATACTGGGTGTATTCATTGTGTATATCCCTCCCTGACTTCAAATATGTTGGGGACTCTACACATGGACTTGGCAGGCAGATATTGGATTGTCCATGGGTATATCAGGCACAGAAGTTGCAAAGGAAAGTTCGGATATCATCATTTTGGATGACAACTTCACTTCAGTTGTCAAGGTTGAATTTTTTGTGCTCTTTTTTGTGGTTTCCTACTCCACAAGTATCTGTTCTTCAACCTATCAAGTCAGTTTCTTGTATTTTACAAAATGTGATTTTGTTCTTCAACCTACCACCTCAGTTCCTTATATTGCAAAAATGTAATTTTTGTTACAGTATCTACATGTGGGTAACTTTGTGGGCTACTCAAAGATTTGTATTTGACTAAAAATTTTCTGCTTGCTTTTTTGCTATGTATCAGGTGGTTCGTTGGGGCCGCTCTGTCTATTACAATATTCAGAAATTTATCCAGTTTCAGCTGACAGTGAATGTCGTTGCACTTACAATCAACCTTGTGGCTGCCATCAGTTCTGGAAAAGTCCCTTTGAACGCAGTCCAGGTGGTTGAAAATTTAAATTGTGAACCCAATTGCTTTAGACTAATAATTTGGTGCAGCTCGATAGTTGAGATTGCTTGATCACAGGCCATATAGAATTTGCTCCCCCCTCCCTTTTTTTTGGTTTGTTGTAGTAGACAAGTTTTTTCATGGATCTAGATATTTTAGATCCTTGGCACTCATTGTTTTGATGGTCACAGCTGACAAACTGAATGCTTCTTATTCCTTGTTCTTCTGTACATTTTTCTCTAGTAGTCAGAGGTGCTGTGACTTTCTTACTTTGCCTTTTTGTTTTGTTGCTGCAGCTCTTGTGGATTAACCTGATCATGGACACATTAGGAGCTCTTGCACTTGCAACAGAGGAACCCACTGATGATCTAATGGAGAGAAAGCCAGTCGGCAAAACGTGAAGGCCCCTCTTCCCTCATTATGTTACTTGTTGCACAATGTCATGCTCTCTATGTTTGCAGGGATATACAGTATCTTGTTTTCGGTCCATTATCCTGTTGTGGGCACTCACTCAAAAGGACTGGTTTGAACTCTTGCAGTGAGCCATTGATCAGCAATGTGATGTGGCGGAATATCTTTGGCCAGGTAATACCTTTTTTTTTCCTGCCTGCAACTCCAGCTTGCTCTCTGGTTTTGTTTTCAGCAAAAGTATTGACATTTGGGAAACATGGCACATCTCAGCCTTTGACCATAAAAGCTTTGTTCCTGTACTCACTAGTTGACTGGGTTTGCAGGCTGCATACCAGATCATAGTCTTTATGACATTCAACTTTGTGGGAAAGAAGATATTGAAACTCTCTGGAACTTCTGACGAACAAACTTTAATGAACAACACTGTCATCTTCAATGCCTTTGTTTTCTGCCAGGTGAGGAATTTGTTTGCCTGTTGTCACCTTTTTAATACTAGCACCTCCGAGTCACTACTGTGTTTGCATGGGTTTGTATGTATGTGTTACTTTCATGATATAAATTGAGCAGGTGATGATGATTGATCCATGAGGTTAGATACCCATTTTTTGCAGGTTTTCAATGAGATTAATGCAAGAAGACCAGAGAAGCTGAACGTGTTTCAAGGCATATATAAGAACTATGTCTTCCTGTCGATTATAGGCATCACTGTGGTTTTTCAGGTCTGTAAAAATCTCTTCCTCACCCCATGGAGAACACATGTGCCATTTGGGTCAGTGTTTTCTTCCAACTGCTGAACCTGAGATATGAACATACACATTTCTACTGGATATTGGTCTAATTCATACACTTGCAGTCAGTCAGTCTTGTGAAAATGCCCCTTGTTCTCAGATTGCATCTTTTTCAAGGTGCTGCAGTTGATGCTTGTTCTTTATTGTAGTTTTCTTCTTTGAAGACACAAGTAGTCAGCTTAAAAGAAAAATTGTGTGTGACAAAAAAAATTGTGTAGATCATTGTTGTGGAGTTTCTCAACAAATTTGCACAGACTACAAAGCTTCCTGCCAAGTGGTGGATTTTGTGCATTCTTATTGGTCTCATCTCGTAAGTTCTGGTCTCTTCGATTTTTTAATTCTAGGCAGTGACAATCAAAAAATATTTTAAAAAAACACTCTTCATCAATTAATGATTCTTCAAGGCCCACCCAAATCTAACCACAAGCATTTTCGTAACATAGAATAGAAAGGATCAACTATGGTATTTTTTTTAATGCTCAGCTGACATCCCTTTTGGGAGGGGAAAGACAGTTTACCACTTGGAACTATAGTGAAGCTTATACCAGTCCCAGAGAAGCCAATATTCAAGAATGCTTGCTTTTGTTTCAGCCGAAGGAAGAAAAAACGACAACAGAGTAAGAATTCCTGCATTTTTTTTTCAAAGGAAGTGGCATAGAAACTCTTTCTCAGTTGCTTAAATTCTTCTTCTATCTTCACTATGGCATAGTCTGTATCTTATGTCAACAGAATGCTTTAGTATGTGCTTCCATTTCATCTGGACATTCCATACTTTTCTGCTGTTGTGGTGTAAACAGATGAAGCATCTTCAATAAATAACGAAGATGGGCATTTGAGGATGAATGGAATACGAATTGATGAGAGAAGCATTATCCAAGTTCCTGATGGTTATGCTGATCACTCTTTTATTGAGACAGAAATCAGCACAGGCTTGTGAAATTTGAAATTGAGAGATACCCTGGAGGAATTCACGGTTGACAAATTGTGGATGTGTGTATGGACTTCCTATTTATGTGTTGAGTCTTCAACAACTGCCCGATCTTTGAACTCTCCCCAAATTTACAGAGTGTTTTGACACATACTTACAGCAGACTTCTAATGCTGACTTTTGGCAAAAGACCCAACTGGAGTTGACAGTGCGAAAAACTGGGAGAGATTCAACACGGGCATTCTGTATATTAGCAAATGATGAGAGATGGTCTGACACTTTGTGAGCATCTTTTCTCCTCTCAGAAGGTTATGACTCCACTCATTGTCTTTGGTTACCTTCAAAATTGTTGTCATGGAGATTTCATCTGCAATTTCATAGATATCTGTAAAACTAGCCTATATGCTCATGATCCTCAGATTGTTCAGCTTATTTGAGATCCCCAAGGGGGATAGTCATGCAATATTTAAGATATACCAGATTTGCACCTTTTTCTCTATCAAACAGCTGCTCTATCAAACACTGGACTACACCCATATCTAGTCCATGGCACCTTTGACACAAAATTACACTCTGTTTTTGAGGTACTGTATACTGATGATGTTAACCGACTCTGAATCAACTGTGATTCTGGTACTTGGAAGATTGTGTATGTACTTTATAGATCTTACATTTTATATGGTTAAATTGGATTATGAAGGAAGCTAGTGATGAAATTATGCTTCTTGGATTGTTCAGTTTTTTTGTTCATGTAAAATGTGTGAATTTCTGTTCAAAGGAGATGAGAAATTTATCTGGTTTTAACTCTCTTTCATTACTTGCAAGAAGATTGTCTGCCTGGTTAGTATGTTTTGTTACCTGGGTGATTGATTTTTGGGTCTGTAAGATGCTACTGATGAAATCACATTCCTTAGATTTCAATGCTGGATATGTAGTATTTCTCCATGTAATACTGCAGGACTCTTGCTGGTTTTGTACACAGATATCTGAAACATTTGTCCAGCTGAATCAAATCCTCTACTGGCAATAGAGTTATTGGTAAAGTCACCCTGTCTTTGGGCCCTAGTTTGATCCTCTAATCCCTCTTTTATCCCACAATTTGAGAGTAGGTGTGAAGTGGGCTAAATTGGGTACGGGGTCATGAAACTGGGTATCAGTTCAGAAGATTTGCAGGATCTTATTCTGACAAGACTTGATTCAATGAAGAATATGAGCCAGCAGTGAAAGACACAGTTAAGCCAAATCCAAAACTGGGGGTGAAGCTCCTGTGAGGGCAAATGTAGGTGAAAAAAAACAGTTTGGTCAACCATTTCCACAAAATTGAAGTCTTCTAGAATTGAAATTCAACTCATGGTTCAACAACTCTTGTGGGACCACAACCATCTCCACAAGATTGAAGTCTTCTAGGATTGAAGTTCAACTCAGGGTTCAACAACTCTTGTGGCATCACAACCAAATCCATGAGATTGAAGTCTTCTACAAGTGCAAGTTCAACTTGAGGTTCAACAACTCGTGTGGGACCACAACCATTTCCACAAGATTGAAGTCTTCTAGAATTGAAGTTCAACTCAAGGTTCAACAACTCTTGTGGCATCACAACCAAATCCATGAGATTGAAGTCTTCTACAAGTGCAAGTTCAACACAAGGTTCAACAACTCTTGTGGCATCACAACCAAATCCATGAGATTTGTCTTCTACAATTGCAAGTTCAACTCAAGGTTCAACAACTCTTGTGGCATCACAACCAAATCCATGAGATTGAAGTCTTCTACAATTGCAAGTTCAACGCAAGGTTCAACAACTCTTGTGGCATCACAACCAAATCCATGAGATTTTAAGTCTTCTACAATTGCAAGTTCAACTCAAGGTTCAACAACTCTTGTGGCATCACAACCAAATCCATGAGATTTAAGTCTTCTACAATTGCAAGTTCAACTCCAGGTTCAACAATTATTTGGACCAACTACAATCTACACTTGGATGTGGATGGAGGACTAACATCTTTTCTCTATAGTTTGTTCTCTTGTTAATGTATTCACATTCTTCAAGTTGTTGACAAAAAGGCTTCTCTCTAGAAGTTAGAGTATTACATATTAATTAATATATTAAAAGGTTGTAATTGGAAAAAGACTCAACTTTCGTTTTTCCTCAATCTAAAGCAAAATGTTTGTGAAGATGTGCTCTTGGTATTACAATAAAAGCCTTAGAAAATGTCAAAGACCAGTTGTCTATTCACTTCTTTATGTGCTTCCATGACATAATTTCAAGGAGTTTCGAGTGATTTTGTGTGCTCTTAGTGCAAAATTTGAAGGAAAAAAAAACCACATTGAAAGACAAAATCTTCTCCAAACATTTCCCAACACAATCTCGCATATAGTGTCTAAAGATGGAAACTTTGAAAAGTATGTGTTGCTTGTGTGATAAGGATGTCGAGTTTGGGGTTTACAAAAGTCTTGGTGTGATGCAACAAGTCCCCACAATTGAAATTACAAACAATAGACATGAAATGATGATTGTGATGAACATTAGAAAAGTAATTTGATTGCAAAGGAACAATGTCAACAAATGCAATATACAACAACAAAGGGGAAGTATGACAAGATCTTACACTCCATGTGTTCATAGCCAAAAGGAATTGTTGAAGGAAAATATCATAATACTAATTTGAAAAGCTTTAATGTGCAAGATGGGTGGCTTGTTACTCCACAATAGGAGGCCCTACAAAGCACTTATTAAGTTTTAAATTAACCAATAAAAACAAAAAAAAATAAACTTAATTAAATGAAAATGACCAAACCAAGTTATAACAAAGGAAAATAACATCAATCAAAGATTATTTAGCATTAGACTCTAAATTACTTATAATTATTAGAGGCGAGAGGTTCAGTACAGACAAAAGAAAGAAACTAGTCCACAAAGTAGTTTTACAAAAAATTCTTGTTATATTGGAAACAAAAGATAATATTGTTTACTTTCAACAAATGTGTTTCATTGAAACCTTGTATACATTCAATATGATGTTTGCCTTTGGATGAAAAATGTATCGTGGCATGTGTACCCATGTTGTTGCATGTTGTAACTTGTTTGTTATACTAATGAATTGCAAATTTCTACTTGAAGATTTTGGGTGAAACTTGTGTGTGAAGAATACCATGAGTATTCGGCACCAAGCATGGTGAAAAGCAATGTGTTTTCTTTGGGAATTTTTTTCACAGTAGCCAAAGTGGTGATCATCCATTGGAATGTGTAAAAAAATTTACAATCGTCCCTAAGGAAAATATGGGGTCAATTTCCATGTGGTTCACCGACCAAATATTATCTAGTAAATAGTCGTTGAACTGTGTTTTCATGGGTATTGTATCACATGTTGACCCACTATTTTTTGAAGGCTCTTTGGCATTGTAATTGCCCCCCCCCCCCAACCACCCATTAGACTTGTACATCACCACTATTTCTTTGTTTCAATTGGCTTGTGACATTTTTAAGTCAAAGGTTAAGTGGCAATAAATGGTGAAAAAAAGAAGTATAATGACATGTGAACCTATCCCCACTATTTTTTCAGTTATGCCTTAGTGATTGGTGTTGGGTATAATGACTAGGTGGGCCACATCGAAATTGACCCTTAACGAGTTCTAACAATAAACCAAATACGAGGTACAAGTCTTAAAAAATATTAGAGTTGTCCATAAAGTAAGGAAAACACAGCACCAGAACCCTGAGTTTGGTCAAACAAAGGTGAGAGTCAAAAACAAAAAAACCTGCAAAAAAGTACATTAGCATTTAACAGAGCTTGAAAGTCAGGAAGCCATCAATTTTGGTGGTAAACTGAGTTTCATCATGTCTGCCCTTTTTTTTCCTTAGCGACTCCACATATTTTCACTTTTCCTACCTCTACAACTACTATAATTGTTGTCGAACCTTGTGCATTAAATGCTGAGTTTCAATATTTCATATCAAGATTTAATAAATTTTCATTACTTTGCAGAGACCACTGTTTATTGTTTATAATTTTACGTCTGTTTGGGATCAGAGAGTCCATTAGACGAAAGGTAGATCATGGAGGACAAATTGTCCTCTGGTACCGACAGCATGCCACAAACTTGGCCAACTGAAAGGGGGGATAGGGGGTGAAAGGAGGCCCAAAGACAGGGTGACTTTATGGATAACTTTAATTATTTTATGTTTTTGGCTACTTAGTTAAACCAAATATAGAATTTTTTTGGGGATGAATTTGGTGATTGAAACCCCCAAAAATAACTTCATTTTCGAAGTTTTCATTTTTTTTTTCCTTCACTAATTTTTTAAAAAAAGGGCTAGTGGAAAGGAGCCTGAGTAATTGGGATTTAAGATTTCCAAAAATTTAGCAAAATGAGTTGAATTCACGCTAGAAATACAAAATCTTCCCAAATCTTCCTTATTTTTTGGTTTTAAAAAGTGACAAAACTTGTCATGAAAAAAAAACACATACTGATCATAACCCAAACATAGGACCAAAGTGGGAAAAACCCATTTACAAATCCAAATAAAGGCTATTATTTTATCTTGAATTTGGCACACACTATTATACATCAAAAGGATAAATTTTAATAACAAAATGTCCAGAGGTCCATTCCACCTCGGAATGGACATCACCCTTCCGGAATGTGACGAGCCTCTCAGGATGACTGACATTCCGTGCAACGACGACAATAGAGTCAAGTAGGCTCATCACATTCCATTAGGAAGATAACGGAAGCTTTGGTGGGGGCCTATTCCAGTGCCAAACTAACTGGTTTTCTGGACCATTTGTTTCATAGTTCTTGGAATTTGCTTGATGTAATGTTTTGTCATGTGGCCCACATGACCATTCTCCAAAATCCACATGACCATTCTGCAAAATTCACATGACCATTCTGCAAATCCATTTTTGCGTAAATGGGGCATGATGGACCCCCATGGTTAGAGTCCATTGTGCCCCCATTTTTCTGCCCGATTACAAATTTTAGGTTGCCGAAACCAGCCTCACCAAAATTCCTGGCCGACACCTCAGGCGGTAAAAATGACCTGCACTTGGCAAACTCCATCCAAAGGACGGGCAGCCGGGCAGTAATAACTAAGTAGGTAGGTAAGTAGGTAGGTAGGTAGGTACGTTCAACAGGCATAATAAATGAATGGCAAAAGAGGATACGGACGTAAAGTAAAGGACCGATTATGATTTTTCCAGAGTAGGTAGGTAGATAGTTTTTCATTGGTTGAAAATTTGAAATTTCTCAATAATTATATACATTGGGGGGGGGGCGGGGGGGCGGGGGGAAATTGGGCGCAAGACTGGGCTGGCACCCCCATTAAATTAT
>Ga0116227_10008506_pt1 | contig 19291 bp, 15 predicted proteins | sample S1TSphgellanicum_FD_89693 | JGI IMG/M metagenome (GOLD analysis project Ga0116227, IMG submission 89693) | Host-associated microbial communities from peat moss isolated from Minnesota, USA - S1T2_Fb - Sphagnum magellanicum MG | ecosystem: Host-associated > Plants > Peat moss > Unclassified... | reverse complement strand
TCCTTGGTCGCCCAAACAGGGGATTTTCCGCTCATGACTGCCCGCACCCGTTCCGTCCCATGAACAGAATCAGAACAACATCCGTTGGTCAAGCCGCCAATTTCTGCTTAGAACGCATTTCCTACGTGCTGGGAATCTACAAGGGTTTGCAGGTCCTGGTTCCGCAGAGTGCGGACGACTGGGTGCGCAAGCCCAACAAGAGCCCCTTGTTTGGCGGACGTTCTGCGCTTGAACGGATGGCGTCGGGTAACGTCGCAGATTTGTACGTGGTGCGCCAATACGTCGACGCCCAGCGCGGCTGAATTCATGGACATTGCCATCAGTCACATCCGGTGGCAGCCCTGCTACCGGATCGTTGCAAGCCGCTTTCCACCCGTATCGCTGTTCGAAAATGTCGCCGATCCCGCCGATCTCGAAGCCGTCTTTGCGATTGAAGCCATGACCAACGACCGCCTTCGGCAGGAGGCAGGCGAACTTGACCTGGTCCCGCCGGAAGACCGGATCTCCGGACCGGGCAGCACCCCGATCATGGCGGCGTTCACCCACCTCAATCCTATGGGCGATCGATTTACCGACGGGACCTACGGCGTTTTCTATGCCAGCAGGACCATCGAAACGGCTGTCGCCGAAACGCGCCACAGTCGCACCCGTTTCCTTGAGGCTACCGACGAACCGGCCCAGCAAATCGACATGCGCGTCTACGCAGTCGATCTCGATGCCCAGCTTCACGACATCCGGCCCTTGCGCGAGAGCCAACCGACCCTCTACGATCCTGATAGCTACGCAGCATCCCAGACCTTGGCGATAGAACTGCGCGCCGCAGGGGCCGACGGCATCGCCTATCAAAGCGTGCGTCATGATGGGGGCGAATGCGCGGCCGTATTCCGCCCTTGCCTCTTGTCCAATTGCCGCCAGGAACGTCATCTTTGCTATGTCTGGGACGGCACCGTGATCACGACAGTCTACGAAAAACGAGCCTTTGGCTGAACGGCAAACTACCGGCACCCCCCTCATGGCCATCCTTCATGCACCATGACGAAACCGCTCATACGTTCAGGCGTAACCTTTCAGCAGGGTGGTGGCGTCTTCGCGCGCTGGCTGCGTGCGGCCTCAACCCACCAGGCGCGATCGGCTTGGATATTCCTTGTACATGCGATCGAGCATCGGCAGCCCGACCGCCTTTGCGTCGATCAGCTCGGCCTCGCCGCCGCGCTCTCGCAAAGCGCGAACCAGATAATGCGCGAGGCGGATGCCCTGCCGATCGCTGCGACAGGAGCCATAGAAAACCAGGATACGGTCGGCCATTGTCGGCCTCCCCCATGTGGCGGCGCAGAGTGACGCACACGTCGCTACGTCTCCAGCCAGATCGGCGTCAGCGCATCGCAGCCGTGCCGGCCATCGATCACCGACACGGAAATGTCACCATCTATCTTATTTTTATCGTTTTAAACGAGTGACTTAAGTCACGTGGCGGAGCGGGAGTCCGCCTATTTCAATGATTTAAAATGTTTTAACTCATATACATAGTTCGATGACTGCGAAATTTTATACCACAGTATATCCCACAAAATCGGCAGTCACGTCACATCGTTGGCGCCTGCCCCCGATTTCGCCATTTGCCCCTACAGACCCAACAGGGCCTTTATCTTGGCCTGCGCCTCGACCAGCACAGCCGCCGATACCTTCCCTTTGAACGACGCCTGCCGCGCCCGCCAGTCCAGACTTTTGATCTGATCGAACAGCACTGCGCTTGGCGGCTGCTGACTGACCACGACCTCGAACGGATAGCCCTTGATCCGCGAAGTCATCGGGCAACAGATCATCATGCCCCGTATGCGGTTATAGCTGGCAGGCGACAACACCAGCGCAGGCCGATGACTCGCCTGCTCGTGACCGGCCTGGGGATCAAACTGCAACCAGACGATATCGCCAGCCTCGGGAACATAAGCGCTCACCATGCTTCGCCGCCAACCTCCGGCCCGAAGTCGACCATCTCGGGGAACGTGTCTGGCGACATGCCGGCAAGCAACTGCGCCAGATCATAGCTCGGCACCGCAATCGGCTCGATGATGATCCGACCGCCCTCCTCGCGCACATCAACCGCCTGGTCGATCCGCATGGCTGCGGCGGCCATTACTGAGGCCGGTATGCGCACCGATGCGCTGTTGCCCCATTTTTTGATTTGAACTTGCACAAGCGACTCCGTGTATATACATTCATGATACATACGCACGTCAAGCCCACTCGTAATGCGCTGAGCTGTCCGGCCGAATTCATAACTGCCTACTTGATGGCAGTGATTGACGTTGGCTGGCGACGATCCGATTAGTCTCCTATCAGGAACGCCAATCGGGATAGCGGTCATTCCGGGCAGCGCGCCGGCGCGTCAGCTATGCGCCTCACTTTTTGCCGTCCAGCTAGCCTGGCCTTGATCCTATAACTGGTCGTTGCCTTCAGGCGATCGTCGAAGTCAAGGTCCGCTCTTGCCAAATCCTAGGGACTGGTCTCGATGGCGGACCCGAAGTGCTTCAGAGCCGCTGGGATGTGGGTACAGTAATTTTCATAGGATCAATTCCAGCCTTGTCCAACTTCCCGGACAGCGATGATCGTCGCGACGACTTCGTCACCACCAGCTGCGCCGACGAATGCCGCCATATCAGCGAGGCGCCCGAGAAGAGTCGGGCGAGTCACTGCCGCCAATCGCGACAAAAGATGATGTTCACCTACCGGCTGATCTACCCACAAAGCGCTGGTAGCCTGGTGCAGGTCGTCATGATTGCCAGTTAGCAAAGCGACATCGATGCGGTCCAGGCATCCGCTGGGCCCCGCCCACTGGCGCGCCTTTGTAATCGCCCGGCTAAGTTCTGAGCGCGTCGGTTCGTTGAACCGCCGCATTTCACTACGTCCTTCGATATGTGCTTGGCCCTGACCAGGCCCCCCCACGACCTCAGTCCCAATAAGACCGACCACGTAAGTTCGGAAGCCTTCGTCGACGATATCGTCCTGCGCAATGGACTTCGCCAGTTCAAAACGACCTTGGGCGGCCATCTCGATCGCGATGTTCGCAAAGGCGCGAGAGCGATCCGCCGGGAGATCGATTGCCGCCGCCGCCGTCCTGGCAAGCGCAATGTTTCCGACACTGGCAACGCTCTGAGCGAACTCGACCTGTTCGTCACGGCGTAAGGCGGCAGAAGGTATCTGCTGAAGAGCGTTGACTGCGAAATCGCCAAATCCGAAATCAGCCGCACGCCGGCTGACCCGCCCAATCAGTCGGGCCTTGAGATCAGTCGCGCCGATATGAGTCGACGCCTCAAGGATGGCTCTGAATTCGTGAATCTTAGTAAGACGTCGCAAAGTCGTTGTGAGCGCTTCTACGACCCACCATTCACTGTCCTTACGCGTCACCGATTCGATCAACTCCGAAAGCGAGTCCGCTTGCGCAGCTCGACCCATCACTTCCATAATCTCGATATAGGCCGCGATGCTCGCACCGAATGCGCCGCTGTCCTTCCACGGGTCCAGAAGCGTTTCGTTATAAGATCGGGGAAGGTATGGAATGAGCGCTAATACGGCTGCCGCTTGACGCTCTGCGTCACCGATCTTCAGGGCCCGCAGCAATGTCATGTTGGTTAGCGGACCTAGGCCGACCGCCGCGCAGAGAATGCCAGCACAGTTCAGTTCATCGCCTGTCAAGCGCAGCAAAATGCTAGTGATTGGTTCAGCGAAACGCTCCCTATTCGGCGAGAGTGACGCTAAATACGCCCGCACTCCAGCGCTTTCAGGGAACACATTGTTCAAGATTCGCGCGCTCTCGATACGGTCAGGATGACCGAGGGTCTCCCAAGTCTTATGCCACGCGAGGCAAACCCGCTCGGGCCCAGCGCTTGCGAGCCGCTCGATCACCCTGCCGAGCGCCGCGAAGCGGTCGGTCTTCAGCGCGCCGACCAAAGTCATAGCGCGCTCGACGTCCTTCCGGCCAAGCGCGAAACGGATCGCCTTTGGCAAATCGGGAGTTATGTCGGCTAATCGTCTGCGGGTCACTTCGCGTTCTGCCGACTCGCGAAACCGGCCGAGCGCCTCCTCTGAGCGATTGCTTTTCTCCATCACCAAGATGAGACTCGATAGTTCCTCGTCGGCGCACGAAACAAGACAAGCTGTTGCTGCATCTAAAATCGATGCGAAGATTTTCCCATCGTCGGAACCGTCCGAGGTCGAGCCGTCCCTTTTCTCGTTCAGCTTTCGCTTGAACAGGCTGTCGAACGGACCAAGTTTCATTGACGAGACATTATTATTTGGGTCGGTTCTTGCCGAGATGATCTGGACGAGCTTCTCGCCGTACGAGGTGCGCTCCTCGTCATTCGCAAGCGCAAGAATTCGGGAAAGCGCCTCGATGCGAGGAACTGCCCCGCCATCTTCGACTCTCGACCACCAGTATTTCAGAGCGAAGGAGCGCAAATCCGCCGGCAAAGCCGCGACGAAACGTTCTAACAAATGGTCTAAAGATATTCTAATGAAAAAATCTTTAAATACTGAAATACGCGAATCACCTTCCATTAGGCCAACATATGCACCCTTTACTTCGGGTGATATGCTATCTGCATCGGCATGAATGCGCTCTGCCAGTGCCTTCATCACGCGCTTCCGAATGCTCTTAGAGATTTCATCACCCTTGCTGTCTTTTTCTCGAATGGCGATAGCGGAGCCTAAAGCAACAGATAATCTCGACCAGGTTTGAGAATCTTCTATACTATTGACAAAAATCTCCGTGGTCGCGATAGACCAAGTATCGTCGACCGCCAGCGCGATGAGTAATTGTGGAGATATCTTAGAATAGGCGCTCCTAAGGGAGCTGCCGATCAAGGCGCAAAGCCATTGGCTACCGACCGACACGTGCGACCTATCTGAAAAGAAATTTTGGCAGACTTTGAGATCGTCAAAAAACGCGGCTTGCTCACCAAGTCGCCCGCGCGCGGTATACCAGGCGAACGCACCGCCAGGCTCGCGCGTGCCGATGATATCACGCAGGAAGTCCGGATCATTGGCCTGTGTCGCATGCCATACGAGGTACCGATGAATGTACCCATCTGCCGGTAGCAGATCCAGGCGCCGGTCGGGTGCCAACTCTAGGTAGCGCGCGATCAACTCTGTATGCTGTTGTGCCAGGTTCAATCCCAGTCCCCGCGGTTCCGGCTCGACTAGCAGTTGTCGAATGAGCCCGTGGATCAAGTCATGGATTGAATATTCCGATCCATTGCGACGGATGAGCGCGTCGTTGTTCAAGCGCCACAGGATACTTTCGGCTTCCTCGGTCGTAACAGACCATATCGTCGCGCAGTTGCGAGCCCGAAGTGCTGCGCCCGCAGGCGTCAATCCCAACAGGATGAACTTCGAATAGGCAACCTCGTCTCGCCTCTTCATGAAAAGAAGGCTGATCAAGAAGCAGGCATCGAGCATTTGCCTGCTGTCGCTAGCATGGGCTGTCCAGCCAGCGATATGATAGGTTAGCTGTCGATCGATCTCGTTGATCGGAATTCCGCGGCTCAACATTGCCGCGAGCAATTCGATTGCGATCGGCATGTGGCCGAGACGTTTCGCGGTGGCGAGGACCTTTTCGCGCTCAAGCCCAACGTCGGCTCGTCGATCGATTAAGGTGATCGCCTGTTCGGGAGTGAATTCCTCCACCGACACGATGGTCGATCCAACTGCATCGCATACGGGCGCGCGCCGCGTCGTGATAAGGACACGGCACTTCGGACCGCCTACCAGGAACGGAAGCATGTGCGCGGCCTCCCAAACATTGTCGACTACCAGCAGCATCGCCTTGTGTTGAAGGGTCGTTCGAAGGAGCGCGCTGCAGCCATCAATCGTCAGTTCTGGCAAGTCTCCACTGACTACGCTCGCGAGCCAATCAGAGACGCGTTCGTAGAGCGCAGGATTTGTCCCGAGTTCACTCCACAAGACACCGTCTGGGAATCGTGCCAGTATCTCAGGCATGCTCGCAATCGCCGCGCTGATCGTCGATTTTCCCGCACCGCCAGGTCCATACAGTGCTACAATTGGCTGCCTTTCTTCTTTCTCCGGACTAGTCAGCAGTTTCGCTACGACATGCGCGGTAATCTCTGTACGACTTACGAAATGCGGCGTCAGCGCTATCGCCTGCGCGGGCACCGCCAATCGCGACCCCGGACCGTCGGCTCTGGACACGCTCGCTTGCAAGCGTTTCACCTTCTGCCACTCTGCGAACGCAGGAAGTGAGCCCGGACCAACGGCGTCGAGCATTCGATTGATAACATCGACCCCGACGGCCCAGCCGCCCAAGGCACTCGATGTATCACGACTGGCAATCGTCACTCCAATGACGGAAGCGGTCCGTAAATTGAGCAATGGCCCACCGCTGAACCCGTGTTCCACTTGCCCTGACTTGAACTTTTCCTCACGACCGACCCTCCCCGAGAGGGTTGACGCGTATTGCGTCGATCCTTCGAACTGGGCGCTAAATTGGTCGAATTCTTCGCGCCCGGATTTCACCGGGAAGCCGAGGCCGACGAGCGGATCGTCCACTCTTGATGCCTCCGTCGCAAGCCGGACTGGCTCGCTCGTCGCGAATGAAATGCGCAGCAAGGCGCAATCCTCGTCATGGTCGATGGCCAGCAGGGCCGCATTGACGAGAGAGCCCGGCCCTTCGCTGGACCAGAGCCTGCACGGCGCCGACGCACCAAGCTCTAACTGACCCACAACGTGCGCACAGGTTACGACGATGTCATCGCGCACATAGAAACCACCGCCCGGCCGTCGGCCCATCACCTGCACGCACTTACCACGCAGATGTTCTACGAGTGGATCGCCGTCACAGATCGATGAGGTCATTGCCCCTTCGACCGATCCCATTCCAATGTGATTTTGAAGTTCGCCTTACTGCTGCCTCTTGCGATCAATCCGACCAGTTGACCCTCCCGCAAGCCGAACTCAAAGCCCACCTCTACCGCCGATTTAGTTGGCGACACGCGCTCTATTGCCTTTCCCATCGCATAGGCGACTTCCGAAACCAAGGATATGACGCGGTCTATTGGTATCGCATCTAGAAGGCCTACTTGCGTTCGCCCGCCACTCATTGCGACTTCGACATACAGGTTCTCACTTGTGGAGTGAGATATCGGCACCCATTCGGTTCTCGTCTCGTCGGTCATATATCCTCCTTGGCATGCTTGATGCGCGGAAATGGTGCCATGGAAACTGCTCGCTGGCACATCTTTGGCTTGAGCTTAAAGCAACCGAATTGCGAAGTCCGGAGCGCGAATCGCAAACGCTCTCGACCCTAGAGTATATCCTTTGCATGTCGATTGCGTGTTGGGGTCAAGTGCTAGCAAAACTCTTACCTTAGCTTGCCCTCGTGCCGTCCGTCGCCGCAATTGAGCGGCAACGCACGCAGTCGTTCTCTTGGAGGTTGTACCCGAGCTTTGGCAGCTTTCTGGAGTTTCGCCGGTCATTGTTGTCAGGCAGGAAACGGCCCAAGTGCGGACGCGCGGGCCAGCATGAACGAGGGGTAGCTTTAAGGGAAGCAGCCCGAACGGTCGAATGGCTCCTTTCGCAGCGCCACTTGCCACGTCAGGGCAGTCAAATCTCCCATAGTTAAGCGGTTGGCGAGTCGTCCTCTCAATGGTCGGCTCATCCCCACAGATGACCCGAGGATGATTTTGACGCCCTCGAACGGGTGAGGTTTGGTGATCGGCTTTCTATGGATCAGTAAGTATCCCCCGGCAGAGCCGGGGGCTTTATGATGTGAGCCGCTCGAAGCGGCTGGGCCTGGCCGCTAACGCGGCCGAGCAAATTGAAACCACCTGATGGTGGTCATCGCCATAGGTTCAACTGCTCCAACCGGGCATCTTCCTTCTCCTGGTTGCGGATGTACTCCCGGATCACCGCCTCATCCCGACCAACCGTCGAGACGAAATATCCCCGCGCCCAGAAATTCTGCCCCGTGAAGTTCTGACGCCTCCCGCTGTAAACCCGCGCAATATGGATGGCGCTCTTGCCCTTCACATAACCCACAACCTGCGACACCGCGCATTTCGGCGGTATCGAGATCATCATATGGACATGATCCGGCATCAGATGCCCCTCCTCGATGCGACTCTCCCGCTGCTCCGCAAGCTGACGGAACACCTCGCCCAACTCCTTGCGTATCTGCCCAAACAGCGCCTTGCGGCGACCCTTCGGGATAAACACAACGTGGTATTTGCACTCCCACCTCGTGTGGCTTAAACTCTGGTACTCGTTCATCGTGTCTTTCCCCTTGCGTGCTTGGCGGCTCACAAGGTCGAGAGACACGATGGGCTCCCGGATACGTCAAACTTCTATTGTCTCCCCGGCATAGCCGGGGGATTACCCATGCTATTTATTGATTGAAATTGAGCTATAGAAGGCCGGCATACTCATCATGCCCTGGTATGTCGCCGATGCCGAATTGCTCGGGCTCATACTCGATGACGCCGATACTGGACTTGATCGGCTGCTTGATCGAGGTGGCACTGAAGCTGTTGGATTTTGATGCAGGCACGCATGCGGCCGAGTTGGGCGCCCCGCAAAAACGCCGGTTGCACTGCCGCCTGCGTTTCGCCGCGCCGTTTCGAATGGCACAGGTGAGCACCGTTGCAGGCTCTCTGGGTCGCCAAGCGCTTCGATTGCATTTCGTACTTATCTTGACTTTTGATCATATTTCGTACATACAGCGGGTCTTGGAGAACGAATATGGCGTCCCTCAGTCCCGCAAAGCAATTCAGCCGTAAAGATCTGACTGGTCCGGCACTGCGGACCTTCTTCCGCATCGCCGCAGCCTGGGGGCTCAAAGAGCAGGAGCAGATGCGCCTGCTTGGCCTCGACAGCCGATCCACGTTTCAATCGTGGAAACGGGGTGAAGTTGCCGCATTGCCGAAGGACGCCCTGGAGCGCATTTCCTACGTTCTGGGAATCTACAAGGGTTTGCAGGTCCTGGTCCCGCAGAGTGCCGATGACTGGGTGCGCAAACCCAACAAGAGCCCCCTATTTGGTGGGCGTACAGCGCTCGATCGAATGGCGTCGGGCAACGTCGCAGACCTCTATGTGGTTCGCCAATACATCGACGCTCAGCGCGGCTGAATTCATGGTCATTGCCATCAGTCACATCCAGTGGCAGCCCTGCTACCGGATCGTTGCAAGCCGCTTTCCACCCATATCGCTGTTTGAAAATGTCGCCGATCCCGCCGATCTAGAAGCCGTGTTTGCGATTGAAGCCATGACCAACGACCGCCTTCGGCAGGAGGCGGGCGAACTTGACCTGGTCCCGCCGGAAGACCGGGTTTCTGGGCTAGGCAGCACCCCGATCATGGCGGCATTCACCCACCTCAATCCTGCGGGCGATCGATTTACAGACGGGACCTATGGTGTTTTCTACGCCAGCAGGACCATCGAAACGGCGGTCGCCGAAACGCGGCGCAGTCGCACCCGTTTCCTCATGGCCACCGGCGAACCGGCCCAGGAATTCGACATGCGCGTCTATGCAGTCGATCTCGATGCCCAACTTCACAACATCCGGCCACTGCGCGAGAGCGAGCTGACGATCTACGATCCTGATAGCTACGCAGCATCCCAAATTTTGGCGGCAGAGCTGCGGGCAACAGGCGCCGATGGCATCGCCTATCAAAGCGTGCGTCACGATGGCGGCGAATGCGCGGCCGTATTCCGCCCTCGCCTGCTGTCCAATTGCCGTCAGGAACGTCATCTTTGCTATGTCTGGGACGGCACCACAATCGCAACGGTCTATGAAAAAAGAGCCTTTGGCTGAACGGTCGCCATCGGAGATTGACGGCCGAGAGATTCTTTACGGCCGCCAATCAGCATCCCGCGTATGGATTGAGGGAACTGATGATAATCAGAAGGCAAAGCCCGGATGATTAGAACCTCTATGTTCCAAATCAAGGTCTTCCAACGGCCCCAGGTCGCTTCAAACCACCGTATTTTCAGCTACTTGGGCGTCTGTCAGGCTGCCAACCAGACCTGATTGAGAATGTTGGCGGCCAAGGCGGCTTTGTCCTGCGGGAAAAATCGCCCATAGTGCTTGGCAACCATCTCGGGCGTGTCCTGGATCGCGTAGCTGGCCTGTTCATAGGAACCGGTCTGCTTCAGGATATGCGTTGCCAGAACGTCGCGGACATTGTGCGGGCCGTGGGGAAGCAGGCCCTTGATGACACCCCGACCGGTATATGGATTCCAAATTCCATAACGCTGGATGGTGAGCCGCCAAGCCTCGTAAAAGGTGTTCTGATCATATGCCGCGTCATGGCTCGTGGTCTTGACGGTTTTCACAAACAGCGTGCCTGGATCTTCTGCTTCACCAAGCAGAGCGGCGCGGTGCTTCCGAATATAGGCCGTAAGATGTCGATACAGATCACCGAGATCGGGCAGCACAAGGCGGAAGGGTTTGCCGGAAAAGAAGGATGAATCAGCGTTCTTGAAGGCGACCGCCGGAATCAGCGCCTCCCAGCCCCCTGCCCTGTCGCTCCAGCGGATTTCGCCGCGCTTCAACACTTCAAGTTGACGCTCGGTGCGGTGGGGCTTGCCCGGTGGGCATACCATCAATTGCCGCAGGTTCTTCTGCCGCAGGCCGAGGTGAAGCCCAAGGCGGAGCATCAGGAATGAGCGGATCGCCTCGGCGGCCTGGCGCGGATAGCGGCGTTCATCGGGAAGCGTACGCACGATCTCCTCGGTGATCTTGCGGTATTCTCCAACCGGGCTTTCGGCTTCGAGAATGGGCAGGATCGGCTCAAAGGGATCGCGGTGAACCTGTGCCACACGGTCAATTTCTCGGGCACGGGCAAGGACATGGGTGTGGATAGTGTCGCAGGCGGTCGCCCAGTCCTGCCGCGCGACCTCGATATCCTCAGCGGAAATCAGGTTTGGTACCGGGCGAAGTCGGCATGCCAGTTGCGGTGTCTGGCGCATCCAGCCTGTTTCCGGCCGGGTCAACGATCCGATCAGACGCAACATGTCGACTTCCCAGCAAGTGTAAAAACCCCGGCGCCGCTCGCGCCACTGCACATACCAATCCCATACAGTCGGGAAAACCAGCAGGCCGAAACTCAAATCCGCAAGTGGCACGCCGAACCCGGCGACATCACCCTTTGGCGATGCCGCCAGCGCGCCGAACATCAGCCCGAAATGCTCGATCCTCTGCGCCGAAGTTTCCTCGCCCCAAACCCCATTGCGACGGAACCCGATTGCCGTGAGCGTGGCCGTTTTGAAACCCACCAGGTCGGCCATTTCGCTCGCAAGCCCAGGCGGGGCATCCATGGCGGCTGCCAGGATGTCAGGATCGCCCATTTCCAGCATCACGTTGTTGGTGGGGCGACGGCCGGTGAGCGCAGAAAAGCGGATGCCATAGCGCTGCTTCATGGCGGTCGCCTGAAAGCGCCTGTAGTCGGTCGCGCCGGACAGAATATGCTCTCGCACCCAGGCCAGGATCTCACTGCGCTCTTTTGCGGAACGGTCGTTGAAATCGTCAGGCAGGTGCCATGCGAGACGCCGCTGTTCAGACGCCGGAATACCATCAAGTTTGTGACCGACAGGCGCGCGTGTCTGATGGGGCATGAACGCACGAAAATAGCCCTCAGGCAGTCGATACCGCTGCTCGATCCGCGCAAGCATTTGCAGGCTGACAACTGAGCGTGGCACACGGCGGCCCTTTACCCATGACTCAACGGTCTTGTGGTTCAATGTGTCTCCGGGCTGGATGATGCCCTTCCATAGTTGCCAACAACTGTCGCCATGCCGGCGCATATGGAGTGCAAGGACCTCGTGGAAACTCGAAGGGTCGATCCAGTCTTTAAATAGCGGCTCGGGAAATTCGACCACGGGAGCCGGCTTACGGCCGCAGCGTTTACCGGCGGGCAATGGTTTTGATGCGGGCTGTTTGGCTGAACGTGCGCGGCCGGGCGCGGCCTTTGAAAACGACATTGATGGCAAAATCCGTGATCCAGGGGGTTGTCTGTTTGCGAAGCGCAGCGGAAGGGCGCGCTCCGTAACGACCGCCCGATGGACGGTACAGGCGTGGGGAAGAATTATGACCGATTTTCAAACTCGGGCTTCGAGATCGCCTCGTCGGGGGGAATGACTGCCCGCGCCCTGTGATGGGCGCCTGCCAGTAGACCTTTCTGGATCGAAGCCGATTTACAGACTGGCTTCGCCAGCTTAAAATCCTGCAATGGCAGATCAAACACCCAACCTGGTCATCTCCGGATTATCCGGCTTTGTTACTGAAGACAAAATCACCGTTGAGGTGAACATTGTCCGATTAGAAGCTGAAGCAGATTGGTCTCTCGAGGTTGTTATCGGCAACGGGACGTCGATCGTCTGGGACGATCCGTTCACTTCGGATGCGGAAGCGTTCGCCGCCTTCAGGAAGGCTGTCGCTGAAGAAGGTATGGCAACCTTCCTTGATGGTGCCAATGTTATTCCATTTCCCAAACCATAGCTTCAGCAACTGCCTTCTTAGGTGCCACTCATCTGCCTAGAAGATTTAGCGAAAAACTGCTTGTCGTTCATAAATCGATGTAATTAAGCAATAGCTTGTGGAGGTGCGATGAGGCCGCCTCGGAAAAGTTAGGACCTTTGGCTTCATGTCATCTTTTGATAAGTCTGAGGTTGCTGGTTTCGTCCTGAGCCGATGGGGTGATCTGGCAAGGGCACCGCAGACGATCAGCTTTCCTAGAATGAAATTGTTGGCGGGCGACTGGGAGCCACCGGTCGTTGAGGGCAGCGGCGAAATCCAGTTTAGCTCTCCCGACAGATTCGAATATACACTTTCAGGATTACCGAATGATCCAGCCTACACGTTGAACCAGCTCAAACGTCAGCGCGATGGTAGCTATGACGGGCTCAAACGCTTCCGCCTCGTCGCTACCGCTGCTGATGGTACCGAATTTGCGGCTGGTTGGACGATACCCAATGTCGAAATAGGACAGTCTACCTGGAACTTCACGGGCGATTGCGATGGGTTAATTACCGACGATACGAGCGTGCCTGCATCGCCGAGCGGCGCCACAGAAGTCCAATTCATCATCCCGTCCCAGCATCGCGCCTCGCAGTTTCTTGCGCATTTCGTAACAACCCCACGCGAAGGCGGCGGTGTCGAACCGCATTGTGATCTCGATCTCGGAAATGCGGCGCTCCGATTTCATTTCGACACCAGAGCCAATCTACTAACCATCGCGGCTCCGGGCAGCGATTTGCTTCCGCTCACCCTCACGGAAAATTGGCTGGGCGAGCCACTACGTGTATTGTTTGGACAACTGGTATTTCCGAGAATGGTGGCACGAAGCTTCCCGAAAGGCGGCGCTATGATACTCGTCGGCCGCGCGCCGACTTGGTATCGAGATTCCGATTGGACAGGCTTGTGGAATGAAAACGATCTATCCGGAAGAGAGCGGTTCTGGCAACTTTACCGCGATCTACTGCTTCATATTGCTCGGACGGGTGCATTTGAGGGGCACAAGATCACCAAATTCTACGAAGAGGTGATCCAGGCCTCGCGCGGTTCACGTTGGATCACTGCCTTGACCCTTGCCAGTAGCTGCGAAGGCCTAACACGGATTTTATCACCGCGTGGGAGCAAACGGGCCGATGCGGACGAGGACGCGGCAGCATCCCTGATCGGACACATAAAAGGTTGGCGGGATCCGGCCAAACCCAAAGCGACAACTGATCGGCTCAAGAGCATCGCCACGAACGCGATTCACTATGCAGGAAACACTACGCCTAAACATGTTCTGAAACGGCTGTGTCAGGCAGGAGTCGTGACTCAGTTCCAGCTCGATGCGTGGGAGAAGATCCGCAATGCAGTTATGCATGGCGATCTGGTATCACCCTATTCAAGCGAAGAAGACGATGCACTTCTGCTGGCGCTGGCTGCGTTGCTACATGCGCTTACCCGAGAACTCATCCGTCCGACAGTTTCGATCGCCTGAGTTGACAAACACTGCCGACAGAGCTGTCGCTCCCGGTCATAAATCAGCATGTTAAAAGGCGGTCGTAGGTTCACCTCTTGCCGATTACAGAAGATACAAGGTGTCCGCCCCCGATTCCCTGACGCAAAATTGACCGCATGAATGGGTTTGCCCATTGAGCCCAATTAATCGTAGCGTCCCGACAACGGCGGTTAGGTAAAATTTTTGTGCTTCTGGCAGATCGGAGCTATGGATCAACTATGCCAAGTATTCTGCCCAGCCAAGTCGCGACGGCAATCGACCTGCTTTTCGGCGGCAATCGCAACGAACTGAACGATGGCACGATCAACGGCAACCATCGTGCAGAAGTACACACGCTGCTGCTCATGCTGGAGCAAATACCTGACAATCTGATTAACCTACCATTTAATGATCAACTGGAATTTTCGCGTTGTCGCGGTCATTTGGCGACGGCATTGGCGAGATGGAACGTTGGCGACACCAGCAGGATGCAGCCCACCTTCGGCAAAGACCCCGTGGAGCGGATTCGCCGTCTTCTTCTTCAATGTCGCGACAACCTGCCAGAACCCACTAGCGACTTGCCCTTCATCGTAGATCCCGATGTCCAGCGCGGCATCCAAAACCAGATCGAGGCCGCTTGGACCGACTACAAAGCGCAGGAGTGGATGGGCGCCACTGTATTCGCAGGCGCGGCATTGGAAGCGATCCTGCTTTGGGCCGCCAAAACGCATGGACAGGTTCCGGCCGCGAAGGCTGACAAAATGGGACTTGGCGAGCTTATCGAGACCGTCACAACAGCGAGTTTGATCACCAAGGGAAAAGCAAGCCAAGCCAGCCTGGCGCAAGATGCCCGAAACCTGATCCACCCAGGACGGGTGGCTCGCAAGGGTGTCGCCTGCAGTAAGGCAACTGCGCTGACCGCGCATGCTGGGTTGTTCGGGGTAATCCAGGATCTTGATCAAGCTCATAAGGCTGGCCACCTGTAGGGTTTGACCGATTGTCCCGAAAGCGGCCATGGGCGGTTCGAGGCGATGTCGGGGTGCCGACGTTCGCCCTTCGGTGCTCCGTACTCATCACGAATTGCTCCGATGTTGTCGAGACAAGCTGAGGCCAAGACCGCGGTTGCCGACTCCGCCGCAGTCATCGCGAAGAGTTCCATGCGTAGTCCGTTAAGCTGTTCCGGCACCAGTTCGTAGGCCCCAGCCCAGTCGTCGTGCGCGCGCTCTGCCAGCGCGAGCTTCCGCACCATTTTGCCCAACGCTCCATCGAACGGCTTTCCTTCCGCAGCATACAGGTCGATCATCAACTTGATGCCTTGGGCGTCTGGCGCTTCAACGAGGGCCATTGACGCAACGGCTCTCTCAGCCCCCCGCCCGTTTCGGGCGACATCTCCCAATAGCGCGCGTATGTCCCGGTTAGCATACACTCGGCCCGCAAAATCTCGCGCCAAGCTCCAAACATCCATATGTCCTCGAGCATTGCCGACCCTTCCATCCGCAATGAGATCGAGTAGCGTCTGGGTCGCAGCGACATCGTTGTGTGTCTTTAGCGCCTGAAGCCATTCATATTCGTGGTAGAACGACGTGTCTTGTTCTGCCAACTCAAGTAGAATTTGAACCGTAAGTTCCCCTGGAGCATGAGCCAAAGCCGACAGCAGGCGATGGAGATGCGCAGGATTCCTGATCTGATCGGGGAGTTGCGCAACTGCTTCGATGATGGCTTCAGGGCGGTCAGTGAACGGGAGCAGCGCCAACCACTCCTGCAATTCGAAAAGGTAGTCCCGCAGAATCCAGGGTTTGACCTGTGCTTCTTCGAAAAATTGCTCGATTCCGGTGAGTACATGGTCGTTGCTTATGGTCTCTCCTTGCGAAACAAGGGCCTGCAGAAGGCGAAGCCGTCTCTCGCGGAACGGCAAACGTAAAAGCGCTTCGATGTCTTCCCGATGATCTCCGTGGGGAAGTGTTATACCCACTATGGCCAAGCTTAGGGCTAACTCCTTGTCCCGGTCCGATGTTTTTTCGCCCCGAAGATGGGCCACCGCGTCGAATATGGCATCAACTGGCGGAATGTCAGTCACTACATTGGCGCCACCTTTCTCTTTGCGGCGTTGGGCTGAAGTGGCGAAATCTGGCCATTGCGTAGTCAAAGTTTCATTCGGGCGACCTGCTTCCTGATCTGATAAATTCTTGAGAACAGTAGCTGCAGCGAAACCGAATTCCACTTCCCTAAGCCGTGCAATCAAGATTGGCAGGACGTGTGGTGGGCCAATCTCCTGAAATGCTCGGCTGTATTGGTTTGTATACAAATGCTTTATACCGGGCCGGTCTTGTTGCTCGCGTAAGGCAAATAAATCTTTGTCGAGCATTTGTTCGAGTACCGATAAGAGATCGGGGGAACCCAGACGGCCTATTGCCCGCGCGAGTTCGCAAAAGACATTTCTCGGCGGAGGTTCGATGAACAGAAGCGTTTGGGCAGCTTGTTGGAACATTGTGACCAGCGCCCTGCGTTGATCCTCAGCGAAAATCAAGTCAGGCCGGTCGCCACGCGTCCCATGACGATCGAATAGGTCTGACAAAACACCAATATCTAACGGCATATCCGGCGGACCACGGGAGATCAGAGCGTTAACGAATGAGTTCGACGGCGTTGAGCACAATAGTCCCATAAGGGCTGAGCGATGATCCAGATCCTCCTGAAGGGCTCGATTGCCGGGTTGAAGCCGCCGACAAACGGCAAAATAATCGTCGAGCAGCCTGGATACCGTCTCGGGGCCAATAAGCGCCGCGCAAGATTGTGCCACATCTCGAGGTGTTCCGGGATCGAGAACGGCTCTAACGATTGGCCCGTCTTCGAATACGATTTCACTCTTGCGGAGCTCATCATTTAGACGGAAGGGAATTTCGATGCGCGCTTCAAGGCGTCGGACCAGCCCTTGAAACACGCCATTGGGTTGGCTTTGAAGTGCGGACAACACAACCTGTGTGACGTGAGGATCACGCGCTTTAAGGGTGGGATCTGCGATGAGGTTGGCAACAATCTCGCTTAAATCATCTGCCACACCTGCTGCCCAACGAAGTCGGGTCAGTGGGTTTTGGGACCCGCTTGTTACGTCTGTCCGTTCGCTCCGGAGGCGTTGATCGACCTCGGGCTCATCGAGCTGATCTGGATACCCTCTGGCAGCAATATCGTGCCAAACTTGATTCGGTGATGACTTCAGGACGCGGGTTGCCAATCGATTGGCTCGCCGAAATGCAAGGGCTTCGATTACCTTGATGCGCACGGCTGGGGCGCTGTCTCCTTCGGCAACTGCCGTCGCGAACTCGAGCGCAACAATATCGCCTTTCATTACAATTTCCGACAAAATGTCAGCCCGTGCATCCTCCGGTAGCGAAGCGACCCACTTATCCGCATCTGTGCCAAGCACAGACGTATGAAACCGCGGAGCGGTACGTAATACCTCGATACGAGAATTGCGATCAGTCAACCCAAGCAATTCACGCACTACGGGTGCGTATTCTGGTCGGCCGGTGCGGACCATAAACCCAACCGCTCGATCTATAATCCCGGGTGAATGCCAGCGCTGTACAAAATCAATGATTGCGGTGCCTGCCAAATCCCAGACGCGATCTGACGAACGTTGCACCATTTCAGATGCTAAAATTGGATCGATTGCCAAGGCATCGATTATTGCGGCGGCGACCGCGCGAGCGCCGAGTTCGTCTGTTCTAGAAAGTCGTTCGCTGGCAAAAAAAAATGGCTTCCTCCCATTCGCGGTCGTCCAACACATCGCACCTCAGGCGTTCCCGAGTGCTTTGCGGACCGCCGGCCGCGCGCAGCATGAGGCTTTCGACCTCATTGGCTGCGTACCATTCCTGGATTTGTTGATGTTGAAACGCGAAGTCACCTGTGGTGCCGGCGCCTCTAACGAGAGCATGTCGGGCTACCAACGTGTCGAGTACCACAATCGGCTCAATTCTGATCGTAAGTTGGCCAGCATCGATCAAGACGGTCTCTGCGTCAGTTACAACGGCTCGCGCGCGCGCGTCACTGATGCTTGTATTCGCCTTCGAGGTGGCCTCAACGGCGAGCGCGGTTAAAAGATCACCGTGACGCCCAGATAATACGTTGCGTAATTCCTCCGCTGAATCTGGCGCAGCATCAAGCCCACGCACAAACTGGCGTAAGAGCTCTTCTTTGGTATGCGGGAGGTTTTCGTTGTTGGTGCAACCAAGCAGCGCTCGAAAATATAGCGGGATCTCAATTAGCTCCCGCACTCCGTGCGTACGCCAGGCTTTGTCCAGCAAGACCTCACCTTCAGCCCCTCGCACGGCTCGCGCGATCTCTAGCTGTTGTTCTTCAGTTAAAAGATCAATTTCGACCTGCAGCCCGCCGATCGGTACATCGAGCACTTGGCGCCTAGTGCTCGCGATGAAACCTATGTCAGGAAAATTTCTTTGTAGAGCGTCGATCTCAGCCTTCGCTTTCCTACGGGACGTCGAATCCAATTCGTTCCAACCGTCAAGGGCGAGTAGCAATTCTCCCTCTTCCGCAAGCGCTTCGAGGTCATGCAGCCTGACATCACGGAAACTCGGGCAATGTAAGGCAAAATCAATCAGGTTTTTATTGGAAACAGACCATTCGCTTAGCGGCACAAAAATTGCTGGGACGGCCCTTCGATCGATAATTGCTTGGACGGTCTGAAGCAACGACGTCGATTTGCCGGTCCCCGGTGGAGCGACGATTACAAGCCGATTATAGGATGCTGTGGCGTCTCCCAGCGTGTCCGCGTCGAACGACTCTTGATACCTGTCGTGAACCAAACGTAGGTTCAGTTTAACCGGATGGCTTGGCCAACGGGGCCCGTTCGTAAAACCGGCGTTGTACGCGCGTGCCGACGTCAGTATTTTGACGCGGGTCGCTGCAGTTGAGGCCGTCAGGAAAGTTTCTGGCGGCCAGCCCCGTGTCATCAACTGTTCGAAGGCGCGCTTTTCTGCAGTCGCCTTCCATCCCTTCAACACGTCGGCTGTGAAGTGCCGAGGGTCGGAGTCCACGACTTTCGCATGGTCGCAGCACAGCCAAATACCATTGGCATCATCGCGCCGCTGTTCGGAGGTGAGGCTGGCGTCATAGCGCGGTCCTCCGGACGCCGCCGCAGTGATGTGCGCAGCTTCACCTAAGCAGAAATTGGCGGCTTGACCAACGGATGTTGTTCTGATTCTGTTCATGGGACGGAACGGGTGCGGGCAGTCATGAGCGGAAAATCCCCTGTTTGGGCGACCAAGGAACACCGAGCG
>Ga0116227_10008502_pt1 | contig 19298 bp, 12 predicted proteins | sample S1TSphgellanicum_FD_89693 | JGI IMG/M metagenome (GOLD analysis project Ga0116227, IMG submission 89693) | Host-associated microbial communities from peat moss isolated from Minnesota, USA - S1T2_Fb - Sphagnum magellanicum MG | ecosystem: Host-associated > Plants > Peat moss > Unclassified... | reverse complement strand
TTTTTTTTCTCTTGTCTTAAATTATCACCTTATTTACAAAAAACACAAAAATATAAAATATAAAAGGGAAAAAAAAGAAAACAAAAAAAAAAAAAAAAAAAAAAAAAAAAAAAAACCCTGCCCAAAACTTACCAAAAAACCCTTAATTCTTGTGATTGAATTTGTATTCTTCAGTTTAGCCTTCATTTTGGTGCTGGATTGGTCTGGGTTAGAGTAGGGGAAAGGTCTATCTTTAGACCCTTTTAGGTTTTGAGGTGCATGTCCCAAGGCTCCGGGTAGCCTAGCAGGGATTGTTATGTGTTATGGAACATGGGGGGTGAAGCCCATTGTGCCTGGTCAGAGCGGCTCCACTGGTTCTGAGTATGTGGCCCAGCACAAGAAAATTGGACCAAGAAAAGTCAAAACATACTGGTTTGGCTCAGCAAAATGGTTTTGGCCCAGCATTTTTCCAGAGGCTGGTCAAGGCACAGTAGAGCATAACACCTGCTGTGATGATTGGCTAGATAGTTTGATTGGTCCAAGTGGATTGCTATTAGTAGTCTTCCACCTGTTTCTAGTCCAAGTTTTAGTTTTATGAGTGGGGTTGAGAATGGCAGAAATCATTTTTGCAGGTTCCCAGCGCTGGCAGAGCTGCTCTATGGTGGTCAGAATTTAAGTGGTTGCTCAATTTATGTTGTCAAAGCTATAAACATGTTTATAGGTGAGGATGGGGAAATAATTAACACAAGTTATTATGTTTGAAAATTGGTAGAGACCCAAATAGGGGGTAATGCAAAGCTAGCAATGTTTGTCATGTCTTACATGGTGTACAATTGTTTCTTGATCCTCAAAGCTCGCTCATAAGCATGAAAAAATGGGACAATATAAGATGAGAGACCATTTGAAGTCAACCACAAATCAATCATTTTTGTGAACCAATCAAGAGTAGTTATTCTATACTATGCATTGCCTTTTAGAAACAATTGCATTCACTTGTAACTTTAATATCACAAACAACAAATACGAGCACAAAGCCACATATAAATAGTATTACTTCAACCAAAATATGTTGTGCAAGCCTGTTCTCTAGTGCAAAACAGGTTTTGGTGTCGCCCCCAAGTATGAGTCAATCACACGGACTCTTTTAAGGTGAAGTACTTGTGATGTCAATCAAATGGTGAGGACTCACCACTGGTTACGCATTGGAACAGGCATTCGTAAAACCTATTAGCACCCGTGGAATAGCATCTGACTCTGCTAGGGTTGACATGTTCCTCGGTGGAATGGGTATGACTGGGCCCATTCCGTAGTGCAAAAAATGGCACACATAATGCTTCCAACAAAGCAAGAGATGGGGAAAAGGAAAAAGCCTAACATCAAGCAAACTTGTCATGTCATCTTGCCCTCGAAGAAATTATGGTCACTTGACAAAACCCATTGGAGCCCTCTTAGATATTTAATCTGCCATCTTGACTTTTGGGCAGGGCAAAAATTAATCTCATCATTTGCCCTTTACTTATGTGTTCATTACTTAGTAATTTACGTATATGAGTTGGAGTCCTTTTTTGCCAAAATCAAAACATTCCCTTCTTTTGTTGATAAGGATTCTTCCTCCAAGCATCTATGATGTCATAGTTATTGACTTCTAAGCTCTTGTATGCAAATGACATAATATTGTTGTCACTCTTCCAACTTGGGCTCAAAACACTTTTGACTAAAATTTTAGAAATCCAATCTCTTGACACAATGTAGGATAGATCTTTTCAATGGCGACGCGGTGAAGGGCGATGAGTACAAATGTCTTCAACATATCATAGCTAGTCATTCTTTTTTCAAGTCCAACTAGTTGCAAATGTGAGTACTCAACTCAAAGTTAACTTCCCATAGTTGGCTATTTTTTTCTTTTGACTTGGACATGCTTTCAACAAAAAAATTTATTCTTAAGAGTGGTTATGTCGGCCAATTGAATTTGCAAATGTTTGTAGATCGGATATAATCATAATAAGTGACACTAAAACATTGACAACATTTGGGTTGGCAAGGGAGTGCATTTGGCTACAAGATTATTGCAAAGAGAGTAAATTTGGTTACTTATTTATCATAAACTTATAATATCATGAAATTTCAAAAGAATCTGTGCGAAAATCATAAAACAATCGAGTTATTTGTAAAGTCATGCCCTTCTGGGGCTTAGTTGCACCTTTCATTTGATGCTTCATCCTTTCCTAGCTATTGTCTACAAAATCATGAAAATTTATTATGCAAAGGTATGAAATACTAAGATTAAAAATTAAATGCATGAGGTTCAAGAACAGTGTAGCTATAGTAATACACCTAGTAGCAATGATTGGTTGAAAGCATTCATGAAAAGAAAGGATAAGGCAAACTTAGTTTACCACCAAATTTGTTGTTAAATTAAATTTGATGCCTTGTCATTGTAGCCCTTTACGGATAATTTTAATGTGTCGATGCAAAACCTGTAGTCTTCAAAGTGTAAAAATGACATGAAAAATAAAATAAATAAATAAATAATATATATATGTATAAATTATGTGTATTTTTTACTTGTGATGCCTTGATTTGAAGTTTATACGATTTATGCGTACAATTATCATGATATGATTTTGGATAAAACCATGCGATTTTGTGTATTAAACATAAACATTCGTGTATGTCATTCAAAAACAATGTTTCGTCCGATTGAAATTTAATATATTGAATACATATAAATATCATTCATACTAGCAATAACACATAATTTGTATGATTTTTGTACAAACCTTTGAAAACTAGATTTCACACAAAATTTGTATGAACTTCTGAAGCTTAATAAGTTTGTGATGGAACACCAATTATAAGTTAAAACAAGCAAATGTGCAACCCTAAACTTTAGTAAACCTAACTATGTCACAAACTTATTAGGCTTCATAAATTCATACAAATTTTGGGCAAAATTTGATTTTCATAATTTTGTACAAAAATTGCGTATTTTTATCCAAAATTAGATCATGACAATTACATAGATTTTGTTTAAATGTAAACCTTATGTATTTCATATCAAACATCACAAATGGAAAAGACACATCATTTGAAGCCCATAGATTTTGCATGGACATATTGGTTTATGATTTTCACACAAATTTTATTGAAATTTCATGACATTGTAAGTTTGTGACATAATGATAAATTATAGGATAAAAGACACAAGTTACAAGTTTATTGACAAAAAATAAATTTTACACTTGCATATGGATGGAAAGATTGAATTAACAAATTACATTTAATAATCATTATAAGATTTATATTTGAATGAGGAAGATTTAAATCATAATAGCTTGAAGGGGGTTTGAACCTTGACCCCCAAAAGGTTATTGCCCACTATAGCTCAAGCCTTACTTGCACCCAAAAACCAATTAAAAAACAAGCCCATAATTTTTAATTTAAAATAAAATTAAAATCTAGATTCCAAAATGTTTCCCATGATTTTAGAGTTTTACCATGACTTTACAAATTTACAATTTGATCAACAAAAGGTCAAAAATAAATTATTATTTCATGGGAAAAAATCTAGTTGATAAAATCCAATGTTTTTTGGACACATTTTTTACTTTCAACATTTGGAACAAGGCTTGGAAACCTTCATAATTGGTCATAGGACACCCATGGGCCAAAATGTGATAAATTGTAACAAATTGTACATATTTTTGTTATTGGTTGGAGTGGACATCAATTTGAAGTTGGTCCAAGATGGAAATGCATGAATTAGCAATGTATACACATTTGTTTTTCATATGTACTAAATTTTTGTTGAAATAGTATGAACCGACATTAACACTTGGTTGGGACACTAAACATTTCCAACATCTAACATGTTTTAGGAAGTTGTTATGTAAATCTTAGATTTGAATTGGTGCATTTCACCCTTTTCATCAATCATGGATTTAGCCCATGGAAGGCATGTTATTTAAACATTTAAAAACTTCTTTGCCTTGTCATATAATGTCTTCTTCTTTTTATCATTTTGCCTAAATAAATCTTCATAGATTTCGTTTAACATTGCCAATTATTTCATTAGGAGAATCAAAAGTACAACGTCATAATGATAAAGATGGGCCACAATGAACCAACACCCACCAATGCATCATGAAGGATGAATGGTAAATGGTCATAAAACACTTTTTTGTTGGGTTTTAGTTCCCTAGTTAACCATTATAGTTAGCTCAGTTACTTTTTTTTTCTACCTACTTACTAACAACCCACAACAAGGTTGTTAGTAGGTAGGTAATAATAATAACCTTTAGTTATATGTGAACCATTTACGTACCTAAAAATTGCCTTTTTTCCTACCTATTTGCCTATATATGAAACCTATTTCCTACAGAATTGGTGACACCAAATATTAATTCAGTTGAGGTTCATCCACAATTGAATAATAATGGACATCCAATAGATGGTGCATTAATGAATGCTAGTTCACTGTGGCCATGAAGATGGACTAGCCACATCCCAAGGTAGTGAAGGCAAATGATAGATTGGTAAAAACATGATTTTTTTGGGACTTTACAAATGGACCATGGTGGCTATACATTTCAACAAAACAAGATTATATCATCATCAAGTTTTGAAAGCATATGTCCTAAATGATAAAAGATTAATGGCATTGGCCTTAACCCTAGTAAGCCTTAATAAACCATGGTTAATAAATTGCAATTTTTAAAGTGGCACCTAAACTTAAAAACCTTAACAAACCACAATCAACAAGTTGCTAGTGCTTGCCTAGTTAAATAGTACCTTATTGTTAACAAACTTAGTAATAACAATAAAAATCATCAAAGAAATAGACAAATAGAAATCTTCAACAAATGAAATGAAAGGATTTAAGAATAAAATTTTTAATAGTTTTTGGGCTAGAAAGACAATGTGCATTGTTCAGTTTTTCATAGGTGAACTAATAATTGTTGAATGCTATAGAACACCAAAAAAATATTATATATACAGTAAGCATAATGCACAAAATGCGGAATGAAATGGTGAACAAGTAAAAAAGTACTTACAATTTACACTAAGTACAATTTTTAGTACAATTTTCAAACTTCTTCTTCATTCTCTTCAATCATTGTCTTCCTAGCCTGTAATAGTTCCATGATCAACATGTTATAACTTTCAAGGTGGCAATTAAACCTTAAAAACTCTAACATACCACAATCAAGAAGTTGCTAATGCCTACTAACTTGAAATGTACCTTGATGTCAAAAGACTCAACAATAGCAACATAAATCCTTAAAAAGACGTAGATAGAGAGACAAAGAACTTCTACAAATGAAATGAAAGGAGCAAAGTATTTTACAGATATTTCAAGAAGAGAAGTTCCTGCATTGAAAGACTAATGTGACTTCGTGGTCTACCTTATATCCCTAGCTCCTTTTTTGATAAATTGTTGTGATGTGCACCACCACCTTGAAACTTCAAACTTTCTAGGAAACATGGTTGAATTAGACATAAATGCCACTAGCACCTTAAATTATGGAGGTTTCTCAAATCTTGAATCCATGTTCATCAATCATAAATTTGTTTTCAACTCCATTGACTCCTTATTAATCAAGGTCATAAGTTCTCAAAATCCATATAATGGCCAAAATCAAAGATTTATGAATCTATAAGCCATTGCTTTTGCCTCTAATACCTAGACCGTGCAAATCAAATAACTCAATTTTCAACATCATAGGGCTTGTGAAAGCAAATGAACTTACATTGCTTCTTGTGTTGACGAACTGAGGTGCATATTGGAAGGCTAGACAACAAAGAACTTTCTATTGATGGCATTGTTGTTAATGAGAAGGAAGGTTTGAGGTTTAATGGGAGTTTCAAAACCTATGCATTAGAGTTTTGAGTCTATGGTAATGGTGCCACATGGTGCTGAAAGGATTAGGCGATGGCATCATTTTTAGGGCCTAATTTTTGAATAGACATGTCACACAATCGTTGGCAAATGTCACCTTTTGGATATTTTAGCCAAAAAAAAGTTTGATCATAGCATAATGTCGGCTTCCACATTCACAAAAAAAACATGATTATAATTAATTTTCAACAAATCAAATCAGCTAATAAATACTTTTCATGAGTTACAATAGTTTATTACAATAATGTCATATGAATATTGAAATAATTCATATCCTAATAAGCCCGGCATGATTATGATGATTTTCAACACCTCAAAAATCAATGTCATATTTTTCACAAAAAAATTGCTTCCATATTAAAAGAATTATGTAATGAAAAAACTGACCCTAAGTTAGGAATGGATATGAATATAGAAAATGAAGCTATTTATGGGTTTGGAGTGTCCCCAAACTTTTCATGTGGAAGAAAACATTGTGTTTGTGAGTTTGATTTAGATAAGTGGAGAGACTTTGTATGACATTTTTTTAATCTTTCCTTGTTAAAAATGTGAAAATTTAGTTTACAATTACACATTCAATCAATTTGGTTCAGTTCTAGTATGTTACCAAAATTGAGAAGGATTCTTAATTTTCCTTACTTTCCTTTTTGATTTGTAGCCAAATTTGGCTAATTCCTGTAATGGATGATTGCAAGTGTGGCTACATCACAAATTTGAAAAACAATTTTTTTTTTTCTTGAATGAAATATTTTTAATTGCCAAATAAAGATTTCCAACTACATACCTTGCCCATGAATGACCTAGTCTTGAGTCCTAAAAAGGAAAGGAAAGCAAAAGTTACCATGAACACAAGGATTACTTTAGTTACAAATTGACCTATCGGAGTCAAAAATTAAGTGAGTGTATTGTCCATTCTTCTTCCTTATGATGTAGGCCTTAAATGAATATTCATCTTCCTTTGAATTTAGAGTATTAAAAACCACCCTTAAGAAAACTTATAGTAATTCCTAATTTTTATTCATTTTTGACAAGTGGCAAAAGAGAAGGATTCCAACCTTTGTGTCTATTCCTCATAGAATTTTGAAAAAAAAAGGAAAAAAAAGTTCTTGAATCCTAGGGTTTGAAAATGGGTATCTAACCCAAGTATATTAAATCTTGGGACCAAGCACTTTTTTTAATGAACACACCAAGTGTCAAATAAATAAATAAATTCTTAAAAAAAAGAGAATGGACTAGAGAATATTTCCCCAAAATTCCCTACAATTGCATCCATAATTAGGCAATTGTTCTTGTAGGACTTTTTTGTTCAACAACTTCCAAGGGTTTCTTGACCAATGGGATATGAACTTAACATCAAATCTTTGATGCTAGACCCCACCATGGGAAGATTGATTTTTAAAAAATATATATTATTGGGGAGGGAGGAGGGGGGAAGAAAATTTCATGCCTTGGTCCCCAATGTTGATTTTCTGAATTTTTGTTTGTAGCCAAATTGGCATTCATCCTAAAAAAATATAGAAAAAATGATGATCATTAATAGGAAGATTTAGCCAAATTTGGCTATAAACGAGATGTGAAATACATATTTTTAACCCCTAAATATCAAGGACCAAATTTGGTCCACCTTGACGCCCTTCTATACAATTGGCTACACATTGGAAAAAAGCAAAATGTTTGAAAGAAATGCATTAGACCTCTCATCCCGTATCTTTTTCATGTCTTCTTCATTTTGAGTGATCTAAAATGATATGAGTGTGCTAATTTGGGCCCTAAATCCCTCTTTTGACCTTTAAAGATAACCAAGCTATGTTTTTCAAAAAATTAACTCCAAACCAAACATTTATTGTTCCAAACCAAAACACTACTTTCGAACCCCCTATTTTCCTTGTGTTTTGCTCATTTTGAACGATCTATCTATGAAGGAAGGTAATTTGTTTTCTTTCGTTTTGTGGGTACGAGATCCACTGAATCCAGATGCTTCAGATTGTGTTCTTGGTGTCTTTTTGAAATCTCTCTTGATGAGGAGGGGTGCATGGGCTTGGTTTCGTGGTGTTTGGACTTGCGGTGCAAAAGTTCTTGAATATTGAATGACTTCTTCACTGGAAATTCAATTTTAAATCGTAGCTGAAAATTTCAGAGGAATTGGAATGTGCCTTTGGTGTTGTTGGAAAGATCTCGATGAACAGGATTTAATGGAATCTATTTCGTAAGTCTCGGATTCAGAATGTGGGAGATATTGATTTTTTAAAAGTGATTTCTGCTGCTGAAAATTATCAAATAAATTCCAAAAAACCTGGTTTCATTGGAAGGAAAAATCAGTTGAGGACATGGTCACACTTGGGCCAACGGCACGGGCCATACTAGTCTTAACACAAGGAAGAACCCAAAATGGAGACTCAAAAGAGGGGAGGTCACATTTTAATTGACTACTTGTTCAAAATTCAGTTACCAAAAACACTAACAATAGAGACCATAATAAAAAAAAATTCAACAATCAACAACAAGAGGTCAGAAAGTGAGGTCAGAAGTCCCTTATTTCAATTGGCAATTGCCATAAACCCAGCTACAAAAGCCAATAATAGATTTCATAATAATTCATCTAAGGATAGTGCACAAAGTTTGTAAGGGGGTTTTTTTTAGTGTCCTGCATGTAATGGATCGGAACTTAGAAGTGTCTTTCATACCAATGACGTACAAGGTAGCTCATGTGTGATATCTTCATACCTTGCAAGTCATTGGTTGGAGACGGATCTAAAGGGTACATTATAGCCACTAGGTACCCATTTAGAAATAAGTTCAAAAATAAATAAATAATCAACCCATGAACCTCCCCCCATGAGCCCCTTTCTCCTCCCTAAAGATGGTCCTTCAAAATCCAAAGGCCAACAATCCAATGAATTGTTCAATAAAAAGGGCAATAATCTAATGAACCCTTCAATGTAAATGGGCTCTTGACAAAAAGGTTCGTTTCGAAGGGAAAGTCTAGATTTCGGTCTCTTTGATGGCTTCATGTGAATAGGGTCCGTTTATATCGTCATGTGGAATCCTTAGGTTCAATACATTAAGACTTATTCAAGTAGCCTTGTTCAAGTATCCAAATTCTTGACGATTGGGTTTCAAAGCTGGGCTTGACAAGTGTCCGTTTGTTCCCATTTTAAGAAGTCAAATTGCTTATCTCCAACCCTAACCCTAATGTCCCCTAGGGTTTTCTACATGACCAAATATTGTGAGACAATCATACATTTAAGGCATGTCTTGCAAGTGTCATTTCTATACACGATGTGGGAGTAGAAAGGGGTTTAGGGAAGGGTTTGAAAGGGCACATTTGATGTGGGATTCCTAAGCACCCAAATTGGCAAAATTGGTATTCAAATTGGTACCCCAATTAACATTTTGCCAATTTGAATACCCGGCTGAGGAATCCGGGTATTCAAATTGGCAAAATTGGTATATTGGGTATCATTAACCAATCACCCAAATACCCATACAACAACTCTACTACCTAATGTTGTGCTGGTGTAGGGGTGAGGGTATGAGAACATGGGCACTCCAAAAACTCCACCATTTTGGGTCCAAGTTCATTCAACTTTGATGCTTTCAAAAGGCCATTAGACCAAGTTCATGTATATTCAATGAAGTGCAAGAAAGCCATTCCCCACACATATATCCAAAACACACTCATTCATGTGATTGGTGCAAGAGAGAGAGGAGAGGAGAGGACTTGGGAAGTTGGCACATTGTTGGAGGATTTGTTCACGTGTTATCAAGTTGTGATGTCATATTGACATCCATATTTGCATCATCACTTCTTCATTTCCCTTGTTGGTGTGCATAAGAAGAGCAAATCCACCAAAATGCCACACAAGTGGTGGGCCTTTTACTTTACAAATGGGCCTTTACAAAGTGTTTTATCACATCTAAAATAGTCTTGTGCAAGTGAAGTCATTTTCCACAATCCTCTCCATCAAGATGAAATATTGGCCAATGTTCTCATGAGGTGATTACTACATAAATGGCTTCATTGGCTATCATCCCCAAGAGGATCTATGATTAATTAGCCACAACTATCCAAAGTTCCAATGTTTTTATTTTGGGTTCCAAAATTTTGCCAAATTGTGGAAAATTAAAATAAATAGAGAATATTGCATCACAATATTCCCTTTTTTTTTTCCTGGAAGTTTTGCTAAATCTTGAAAAAAATTTGATTTTTTATTTTTTGGGCCACATTTGGAATCTGATCTTAGTTTGGTAGAATTTTTTTAACCAGTTTTTTTTTAAAAACATGTTGCCATTTAATGCTAAATTGCTAATGGGATGCTAATCAATGACACAACATCAGAAAATTGGAAAACAATATCACTGATTGAAACTATGGATTTTTTTTCGAAACATCCTTAATACATATATAACCCATTTTTTCATTCTTTTCAAAATTGGTGAAAAAAAATCTCAAAAATATCGTTTTTTTTTTTTTTTTTCATTGCTTCATCTCCCAGCGCAACAATTTTCCACTAAAAAAAACCCATTAATGTGAATGAATGGTCATGGTTGGCTAATCAAGGTCAATTATAATTTTTAAAATTTACCCTTGAAAGTTGGGACAGCAATATCCTATGTATATTTATAGTTCCAAATTGAATTTCACATTATTTAAAGCCTGAATTTCATCAAAATTGGTTTTAAAGCCATTATATTACTGGCAAGAGGGCTACTCTAACTTACCTTCCTATTTAAGAAAAAATTGGGTACTATTAAGAGGCTGTCATGCTTTGATAGGCAATTTTGCACTTAATTTTGTGCACTATATAAGAGCACACCAGTGTTTTTTAAAAAATAAATAAATAAAATAATATTATTTATTTATTTTAAAAATATTATTATTAATTTTTAAATGCTGAAATTCTGTTAGGGGGCAAAAAAAAATATAGTGAAGCACACTATATTCCACGTATAGAATTTGATTTCTATTAACCAATTGTAACTGACCAAACAAATAGGCCATTGGGATCACAAACAACAACTTTTCATTCCATCTTTGCCTTCAATTGTTGTTGCTAGGGGGTCCTTTTTTAAAGGATTTTGTAATAAAGTCAAAGTGGTGATCACTGAGAAATTAATTTAACCACACATATTAGATATGAAAGTAGAAAAAAACAAAATCCTTCTATATTCTTGACAAGTTATTGAAACTTATCATCAAAATCTGGCAATTTGAAAAAAAAAATCATTGAAATCTGATGAATTTGAGCCATTTTTTCTTTGAAAAATCTTTGGCATTGGTTGAAATCATGTTTTTCAAGTTGAAATTATTCAAAAATTTGCAAGTCAAGCACTGGGTACAATTTAGAGTTGTGAGTCAACTTGTGAATCAACAAAGAACAACACTTGTAATCTCATTATTTATGAGAGCATATATGTATGCTCCTTTTAAAGTTATTTTCCAATATTGTTGCTTCTTATACTTGATCTTAAGTGTTTCGATTACTCTACAATGGAAAGTGATTGTAAATGTAGTCTTACACCATGCAAGATTTCAAACATATTTCCCATTACATTACCTTGCTATCATCATAAACTCTCATGTGCAAACAAGATTTGAGTCACTTCCCATTTTGTTGTTGTCATCGGAGAATCTGATGTGTTCATAGAACTTCATGTGCAACAAACTATGACTTACAAGCTAATGGAACAAAACCCTAAGGCCATCTAAAGTTCAAATTGTTATGTAGTGTAATGGGGGGACATTTATTCGTATGTCACAAAAATTATAATTTCAAACTCTGGACACTCCCAAGATGGCTTGTTATATTCCCAGCATGTAATCGTGCTACCTGGGTTAGAAGAGTAGGACTTTGAGCAAGCAAAAAAGGAATATAAGCAAAGACTAAAGAAAAATAACAAATAACAACAGATTAATAAACATTGCGAACATGGCATGCTTAGAAATCGTACAAGGGATGAAACAAAAAACCTTCTATCATCACCGCATAAAAGAGTGTAATATGATTACTGATCAGCATTTCTGATTGGCCTACCATAATGATTGGTCCAGGTGGTTTGATATCAGTAGTGCCCCACTATTTGCTGTCGCAGTTTCAGTTTTATGGGTGGGGTTGCAAAAAAGTAAATAACTAAGCTTGGATGTGAAATATAATTTTGCAAGGTCACATGCTGAGCAGTGCTGGAGATGCTCTAAGGACTAATTGACAAGGTGATTCTTGTATGCTCATTGCTTACATTTGCACACACATGTATACACAAGTTATACAATTCCCAACGTGTGGTCCTATACGTAATGAGCGCCGCCATGAGTGTCATCATCCATTTTATTCATAACAAAACGCCAAAATGACTTCTTATTAGTGTGCATAACAAGATATTGTGCATCAAATTGAAACACCCACATTATTGGGGACATACACCTCAAACAAAAGTTGCATGCCCCCACGTCCTGGAGTTAAATGGGTGGATCTAGAAATGCCCATAAACAGCAAGTCATCAACTAAAAGCTTGTACGACGATAATCGCGTTGGAGTGGGGCATTCCCGAAATAAATAGTCACCTCGAAAGGTGTAATCTTTCATAATGCATGGCATTTTCCAGGGAGACCCATAGGGTATCATTGGAGGAAAAAAAAAGAAAAAAGATGTGAAGTGTTTCGAAGAGGGAAACATGGGCTTTTCATTTTTCAAAATGCCCTGCCGTTGGTGAAAGACAGATTCCATTTGATAATTGCACTCCAGATACACAAAAAAATTCTGCTTTGGGCTCAGGGTTAACATGATTAAATGCATGCTAACCTCTAATTTCAACTTTTTTTTCAATTTTTTATATTTGCAATCTTATGTAGGGTGATACCGAGGGAGGAGGGCATTCCTGACATAAGCACTGTCTTGATGGGGAGTCAAGGGGCGCTTACTTTGGGAATGCCATGTTCAAAGGGTATTAGAGTTATCCATAAAGTCACCCTGTCTTCACCCTGTCTTTGGGCCTACTTTCACCCCCTATCCCCTCTTTCAGTGGTATCAGCAAAGTAATAATTTTTTTTTGTTAAATCTCAATATGAGATGTTGAAACTCAGAGTCTAATGCACAAGGTTCAAGAGAAATTATAATAATTGTATCAGTAGGAGCAGTGAAAATACATGCAGCAGCAGCAGTGGAGGCGCTTAGGAAAATTGAAAAATAGTATAAAACTTAGGTTATCACCAAAATTGATGGTATTCTGAGTTTCACCCCCATTCAATGAAGATGCTGCTGTCAGGGCATTCTGCCTTGAGAAGCAAAGGGAGGAGAGGTAGTTCCACTTTTTGAAACACTTGCCTTTAGCAAAAAGGCAAAGAAAAGAAACAAGTTGTACTCTGTAATGGGCTCTCTAAACACACTACAAAACAAAAGTTGACAGGTTCTTTCATACTATGGAACTAGGCCAGTTGGTTGAGATGCCATTCCATTCCATCAGCTGGTAATTTGTTCTAGTAGGGCCCGTGCTAGAGTGTAACTGGGAGGTCCTCGCCCTTCATTCCGATAATTATCGGTTCACAAGGGAAGCACCTGCACAACTAAAAAGTGGAACAAAACATACGACCCACCTGCCCACTTATGGACAACCCTAAAAAGAGTACCCGAATAAGACATGGAAACCAGACATGAAAACCAGTTCGGGTTTGGGTGTCCTATTAAAGCACTTTTTCAAGCTTTAACTAAGTGGGACACAAAGCCAAACCATCTACTGTTTCCACTTTTGAAGAGATCAGTTTCAGTTGTATTAGGAGTTGACAGTGGAGAACCTACTTGAGATGTGAATCAACTGTGTGCACTACACTCTAACAAGAGGCAACTGTAAAAAGCCTTGACCACCTAAAGGAAGAGCATCTCACCCCCACTGGGCAATACTAATAATAGCCCCTTCCATTAGCCAAGGTTAAAAAGGGTGACCAACAGAATTAAAATAAAAAACCCTTCTGAGTCAATGAGGTGAGGCAACATGTACCCAAAGGCCTAGCTTTCTTCCTTTGGGAGATTGGGAGGGGGCAAGCAACAAGGGATCAATTTTTTTTGGAATTGGGTGTCACCAAATGTCTTCCATATGCAGGTCCATGTCAATTTTGGTGCTTTAAACTAGAAGCACCCAACATTGTCAATGGACCTTGAACTATATACTCTATCTAATCTGGCTTCCTACAACCATTGAAATATGCTTATAAATGCATTGATCATATCAGTTGTCAATTTAAAATTATTTTTAAAAAGTGGTTTAATATTATACTCCAACCCATTTCCAATACTTTCAAATCCGGCCCATTTCATGACATATTTAAAGCACATGTGGCCATGGTTTAAGGATACTCTGTTGGACCACATTAAAACCCTTCTTCTTTTTGGCGAGGATTTGAGGTGTTACACTCACCGTTCACAAGGGGAGCCTATTAGCAATACCTATCACAATTTTTTACACACTCACAATAACTAATTTTTAAAAAAAATTGAAAATCAACTTCAGCTTAGGTTGAGTTTTTAGTCGTTTTTTTTAAAGGGAAAAATGGGAGAATCTGATTCACTCAACACGCTTATTCTGACAGGCATGGGTCTTTTTACTTTAGATGAAAATCAGACATACAATGATCTCTGACAAGATAGAGGAAAGTAGGGGGGGCTTATGTTCAAAGGCTATGACAGCCTATAAGGAAAGCCTATATGTGAAGGGTAAATCAGCATGCAGTGGAGTTATATTTGAGAAGGGACAAGGGGCAACACTTATTATGGCTCATCCACTTAACAATTGGCTGATCTTTATGTCCGATACATCAGGAAGGACATTACTAATATACCTTTACAGTTGACAAATTGTCATGTGAGTTGCACTTGTTGCCCTCCAAAAGCTGCCAGGGTTAAAAGCTCTTTTGATATTATTTCCCATTCATGGTCTCATTTACTTTGGTAGAGTGTGCATGGAGTTGATTGTGCATGATGACATGTTTAAGTATGGCCGCCGAGTCAAATTTACATGCAGATAGGATTACAACGGTACACATTGTAGTGAGAGAGATGGAGTCACTTTTTTATTCATCAATTTTCAATGCAATTTCAACTTGAGCTGTTGAGCAACACTTCCCACATTTTAATAATAAGAGCAATTAACCTTTTTATGCTAGATTGTCAGCCAGCACAGCTCTTTTGGAACTTGCTACTTTCAAACACCAAGTGAGAGAGAGAGTCTTTGACACATGGCTGCTATATAGTAAACAAAAGCCTACATAGCATTTCCAATGCTACGCCTTAGACCACTCGGCCATCTTTCCTACGATACTTTCCAATTTTAGTCTACAAGTCTATGGAATAGCAAGCAAGTCTTTCTCTATTTATGTGCTTGTCATGTTGGATGGTGTTAACTCTCATGATTTTAAACTCAAGTTAAATGGGTAAAAAGTTTACTGGTTTTATGAGGACGAGTCATGAAAAAATCATTTTATTTCATTAGACCTCGCATAGTGAATTTTTTATTGGCTCCACTTCGACATGATTTTGCATATTTAGAAATTTAGTTCCCCATTATAATTTAAAGGCATAGACACAATATTTGCAAGCATATGCAATGTTTTGAAAGGGTCAAGGAATATGCACAATGTAAAACTAAATACCTAGATTATCTATAAAAATGGTTATAATGAATGGATAAAATTTGGATGAAAAAAAGTTGAGAAAACTTTTCATCCAATATAATGATGTTCCCTTCTACTTTTAACATGTTTCACTTTCCAGTTTCAAGATTTGGAATGTTTTTTTATGTTGCATTCTATAAGGTAGGTAACCTAACCTATGCCATTTAAGCCTATTAAATATGTAGCCTAATTGAAGCCACCTAGGCCTATAAGGTTTAATAAATTATAACCTACATGTTACCTAAGTACATGCATTTATTAATAAGTACCTCTTACTTATTTATAACGTGCCTATTTATGTAAGTAATACATAGAAAAATTCAGGTTCGTTTAATGTAATATGTTAAAAAAACATTTAATGGAAATTAATTATAATATGTTGGTGTAAAATCATGTTCGTTATAATTATGTAGTCCAAAAAATCACCTTATGGGGTTGTGGTGCAATGGTCAAAAATTTGAATCTTCAATGTAAAGGTGAAAAGTTTAAATCCCCAAATTTGCAACCTAGGTTACCTTAGTTACTTAAGTAGCCTAAGTTGCAAAGTTTATTAGACCACATAGTTTAAATTATTTGGCCTAATTTACAAGGCTTGGCTTAACCTAAGTGGTTTAGTCTAGTTTAGGTGGTTATGCTAGGTGGTTTAGCCTAGGCTTATGACATAAAGTTGGTAGATAAATAAATAAATAAAATTTTGGCATTAATTATTAAGTTTATTAATTAGGTAGGTAGGTAGGTAAGGTAGGGTAAATAGGGTAATTAATTGATTAATATTTTCATATTAATTCTAAATAGATTTTTTAAAATAATATATTTATGGTCGTTGCCCAAATTATATTATTGTCATGGTGATTTAGTAAAAACAACCTAGTTTTAAAAATGTAGTAATAAAACCAACAAAAAAAAACTTAGTCAAAATAATCAGGTCCAAATTGACTTGTCCAAAATGACATTTTGGTCAACTTGGACATGGGTGCAAAAAAACTATAAGGGGGAAGGTTTTTAAATGAAATTCCCAGTTGAAAAAACCATGACTTCTTGTAGTGAAATTGATTTTTAGCCACTATTTAAAAATTTACATCAAATAATTAATGATTATAAGGTAAAAGTTCTATAAATTATAAGGTATTAGTTATTTCTTTGTGCATTAATTATGTGTTTGATCATCTATAAGCTTATAATATGCTTATTAAACATGTATGTATGTTTATTTTTTTAGTTTTTTTCCCCTTTTAATTCACAAGTTTTTAATGTTTTGTGTATATTATTAAATAATTATATGATGTTCATGAAGAAGATTTTTAGTTAGTAGTCCTATCCATGAAGACTTTTAGTCATGTAGTTATACCCATGGTTACAAGAATACAACTAAGCACAAAATATGGCATATATCACTATATGATTAAAAAATGGTCATTAATCATATTTGTCTTCATCATAAATGTCAAGTTTTGGCATAGTGGTATATATGTAAGGTATAGGCAAGGTAGGGCAAAATATTAGGTAATGTAGTTTATATGTAGGGCTAGGTATGTATAAAATAAGTATGTAAAGGTTATGCACATATAAATTAGATACATATAACCTAAATATTTATAAACCATGTACGTATAAAATAGGTTATACTGAGGCTAATAACATGTAATTAAGTAGGTTTAGCCTACCTTCACATAAATATAAATCAATATATACGTAAATAAGTACATAATAAATCGTGTATTAGTATTTAGCTTCGATACATAGGTTATGGTATATTTAACCTATGTATAAATTACAATATACCTAGCCTTATTATAGGTTAGAATAGACATATTTTAAGTACATGTCCTAAATTCTATTTAACCTAAGTATAAATTGATTAATTTAATTTAAGTATAATTTAAATAAATTTAATTAAATCATACATATGTTAGGTTAGTGAAACATGACATAGATAAATTTAATTTAGTTTAAGTATATTTCTACCTATATTTACATTGTATTCATTTTATGTTACTTAATGGTTATTTCAAATTTAAGTAGAAACATGTGACATTTAGATTGACGCACATCCACACTCCTTGAAGGGCTCAAATGTGAATCCAAAAGTGGAAAACAATATAAGAAGGAATTGGGGTATGTTCATAGCACTTTAGGGGTAAAAGGGCATGCTGGAGCTTAGAGATAGGGACTAGAAAGAATGACAAGCGGGTTAACTATTCACACAAGCCTATGCAAACCAAACAACGAGTTGGTTAGTGCATAATTGTAACACTTTTGGTGCACGAATGAGGCACATGTATACATGAACTCACAAGATTCACCACAACCCGGACTTGGGGAAGCCACCACCTTATAGTATTTTCTGTGCATGGTCACGGGGCCTGCACCCAAATGTCATTTTGTCACGCGACTCACAAGTTGGGAGTCCCGAAATTCTCAAAATTGGGACTATCGCGAATTTGGAGGCCCATAACTTTTTATGAGGACCTCTAATTAAGGTGAGATTTAAAACAAAGTTATAGGTTTTGTCAAGAGCTTTTCAATGATATCTAGTACGTCACCTATAGACAAGTAAATCAGAGAGATTCCTGACTTTGAATGGTCGGGAGTCAAGTTGGCAATTTGATTCTAAACATTTTTTTTGGCCATAACTTATGTTTTAAATACTTGAATGGGACGTGCAAGCCCATTTTAAACATCTACATTCCAGGAGCTTTGCAATGGTATAATGAAATCTTTGATCCAATGAGTTTTGACTTCTGAAAATGCTTTCTAAAAATTTGGAAGTCTATTGAGCCTTCAACTCCCAAAATGGGAACCCACTTGAAAGTGTGTGTGTTCATTTTCTCACACCCTCTTACATTCCTGGAAGCATGAAATGTGACTCCCGAGCTTCACTTCGGCCCGCACCTTTGCAAGCCCTTGTTTTGGTTGCATGTCAAAGGCTAAGGTCGCAAGATAAACATTGGCCGCCCAAGTTAAGCCATGTGACATTTAACTTACATGGTCAAAGGCATTTCAAGTAAAAAAATCTTAAATCACCATTACCTTTCATTACATGACCACTTTGGTGAGTTTCTAGTGGGATTTGCTCACTTAGCAAAATCATGAATGGTTTGTTTCGTGTGAAAACCATTCAAAGTTGAATTGAGTGGTTGGCTATAATGGTTTGTCCATGCATTTTTTAGTAGTGATGGTTCATAATGATAAGGACAATTAAGATATTGATTTATGATTAATGTACACTTTATATCAATTGAATTTAATTTTAATTCACTTAATGTAAGTTGTGATTTTGGTACAAAAGTGTGTTCTTTAAAAGGAAATGTATTAATGAATTTAAATGCATGATACAAAGGTAAAAAAAATACAAGGTAAATAGCAAATTGAGCAACCATTTGTTGAGCATTAAGGATGCATAACTTAATTTTTGAATTCTTATATTTTCATTTATCTTATTTGCAATACATTTTTATACGATTGAATGTAATTATGATGTTATTGATTTATTTATTTCTATCATATATGAGACTATGATTCTTCTAATCATTATCAATAATGATAATATGCATTGGGCTTGTTGGCCATTAAATTGAATTTTGAATTTTGAATTTTTAAAACATTATTTAATTTGTTTCAAATTATTTTCAAACTTTTCCAAAATTTGGAATTTATTAAATACATGTTATGTGCAATATGTTGTAGTTGCATATGGGTCCAAAATAAATTGGATATTTGTATTTGCAAGTCAGAAATGAGTAGCATGCATATTAAATG
>Ga0116227_10008501_pt1 | contig 19299 bp, 18 predicted proteins | sample S1TSphgellanicum_FD_89693 | JGI IMG/M metagenome (GOLD analysis project Ga0116227, IMG submission 89693) | Host-associated microbial communities from peat moss isolated from Minnesota, USA - S1T2_Fb - Sphagnum magellanicum MG | ecosystem: Host-associated > Plants > Peat moss > Unclassified... | reverse complement strand
CAAAGGGAGGTTGCGCACCTTCTTGGAGTTCGATGCCACAATCATAAGGTCGATGCTGAGGAAGTGTATCAGCGTTCTTCTTCTCAAAAACGTCTCGATACTCCTCATATTCTGCTGGTAACTTGGTTGGTTCTTGAACATGTTGAGATGTCGGAATTGCAGAAATTGCAAACATATTTCCATTCTTGGCAACCCTCATAAAGGCTCGAGCACCGACCATCAACGGAACTTTGACTGCAGACCCTTGGACTTGGTAAGGATACGGGTTTGGGACATTTCTAGGGTGTCTAGACGAAACATGAGAAGCTATGGTTTGATATGTTAGTTTTCGCTTTTCCCAATCTATATCCGGGTTAATCTTTTCTAACCAAGAGAGACCTAAAACGAGAGGATTAGAAGGAGAACTAATGATATTGAATACAATAGTACTTCGATGCCCTTCTAGGATAATGTCTAAGGGTTTAGTTTCGTGAGTGACATCTCCTGAAATCAAGGGCCTACCATCGATAACCTCTACTGTCACAAGGTATTTCTTAGGGACTATAGGAAGACTATGACGTTTTACAAGATTTTTATCAATAAAACAAGCAGAGGCTCCGGAATCTAACAAGGCTTTAACTTTTATGCTATGTGGATGAAAATCTATTTTAAGTGGGATATTAAAACAATGAGAAGGTTCAGAGGATAAAATAGGACTTGATGTCATGGCAACACTTGTCAGCCGCACGGTCCCTAATCTGGCTAGCTGCTGTCGTTTTCCGACTCGATTTCCTCGTGTCTTGGCTCAGAAGTGCTTGAGGTGTACCGAAATTTGTGCGCCTTTGACCCCTGAGGTTTCAAAAGGCAGTTGTTTAAGTTGTGGTCCTTGCCTCCACAATAAAAACACAAGTGCTCCTTGCGACGTTGTTCTTTCTCTTCTTCGGTTAGCTTCCTAACTCTCGAAGTGTCGATTTGCATGGGCTCCAGGGTCGAAGTGCTTGAAGATGTTTGGCGGGTTGGAGCTGTGTAATCCGCTCGATGTGATCCAAAGAGCAATCATCGCTCCTGTCGCTGCTCAAACAGCCGGTTGTCGCAGTCGATTACTTAAGTAATGGCTTCCAACAGAGTAGTTGGTTTGGGCAAGTTCAGCAACAAGGTTTTGATATCGTCGCGGAGTCCCCATCGAAACGTGGTGATGAGAGCCGTGTCGTTCCAATCGAGGTCACATGCAAGTTGTTGAAATTCTGTAACGTATGCTGAAGCTAGGCGCGATCATTGTTGCAGTGTTCGAAGTTTTGTTGTTGCTATAAGGGCTCGATCTCTCTCTCCAAACGTTCTGCTGAATTCTTCCGAGAATTGATCAAGGTCTACCAAAAGTGGAGAATCCTTCTCCAATAGTGACGAAAACCAAGATAACGCAGTTCCGGTGAGCAGTGATCCAATGAGTCCAACTTGTGTTTCTTCTGTTGCGTATCTGTGTGGTTGGAGACGAAAGACAAGTTGAACTTGATTGACAAAATCTCGAAGTTTTGTACGATCTTCGTCAAACTTCTCTGGCAAGCTTACTCGAGGTTCTTTTGGTGCTTGTGGAACTGGATTTGCTATGGAAACTGGAACATGGACTGGAGCGTGAGCAACTTGGAGCTGTTCCATGGCGTTTCGTAGGTTGGCATTCTCTTGTTGTAGTTGTTGCAGCATGGAAAACACGTCGTGCATCTAGATTTTGGAAGTGTCACCCATCTTGGTAGTGGACTCTCGTCAAACTGTTGCGGATGGCAACTCACACAAGACTCGGAATAACACTCTAAGCTCCAAAGCTAGAACTAATAACACTCGAGGCGAGAAAGCTAGAAGAGCAAGTACAATTAGTGTTGATGAGAGTGAGGGACAATGTCTCGAGGCTCTCTATTCATACTATTAGGACGCTACTGGGAAACTCTAAAGTTGGAAAGTTGGCACCGCCTCCAAGTTCGGAAAAGTTCGCACCGTCACCATTACTGTCACGTCCGCAACATTTAGGGAGAAGTCCGCACCGTCACTGTCCGTCACCGTCACGTCCGTGACAAAATGTGGCATGTTTCATAGGACAAAGAATTGTGGGATAAAATGTTCCTTTTGTTCAGGTTTTGGACACTTTGAGAACAGGTGTTGGAAAAAACCCAAGGATGGGAAGTCACATTCTGGAGCAACAAACTTCCTGGAAGTATTGCTGAATGACAAAGAAGCAACTCTGCAACAACTCAACAAGTTGTGTGGGAATGAGAGCATATTCTCATACACTCAAGTACCCAGGAGAAGAATGCCTGTGGAAGTGGCACCAGCAGGCACTAAACCATCTCCTAAAGCTGCAGGAGAGGGCACAAGAATGAATCGGGAGAACTCTGTCAGGTCGAAAATTCTGTCCCATTTCATTAAAGGAAAAATTTCGCTGACACCCATGGAAACAATGCTGATGATACCGGGAGAGTAAGAACACCTAGAAAATCTAGTAAAAGTGGCTAGAAAAAAAAAGGATGCAGAAGCTGCAAACAATCAAGTGTCTATGGTTTCAGTAGCTCCAACGCTTAGACGAATCTACATCAACAAAACACATAGGAGTAAGACACTCCACTTGTCGGTGGAAGTAAATGGCTATCTAGTGGAAGGACTTCTAGACACTGGAGCGTCTATGTCTATCATGGCGGTTGTAGTAGTTCGAGAATTAGGTCTAATGCACTTGGTTTCTGGATTTGAAACTTACAAGACCTCATCAGGAATTGTTACACAGGCTCTTGGTCGAATTGATGAAGTACCGGTCAAGGTTGGAGGTGTGCAGTGCACCATGACCTTCATGGTGGTGGACATGGACAACTATGACGTATTGCTTGGACTTGATCTTCTGATCAAAATTGGAGCAATTGTTGATGTGGAGCGAAGGTTGATCCAAGTGAGGCACGGACCAGGAACCAATGTGGAAGTATTACCATTGACCGTGGTAAACATGCTGCAGAAAATGAACTCAGAAACTCTGATACGAGAAGTTGTTGCTGCTCTAGGAAACACGCATCTCGATGGAAATTTGGACACGATTGTCAGAAAGCCATCTTTGTGTGAGCACGTTGCAATTGGACGAATGGATGCACTGGTATCAGATTCAGACTCTGATACAGATGAGGATCATGAAGAAGGGCTTCAACTGGTGGAGCCAGTTGATGACGAATCTGAGTTCGGAAACACCGAACTGGAGGATTTGGTATTGTTGGAAGGACCACAGCAAATTCTGCAACTGACGTTACAATAGCAAGCTGATGATTTCATGAAAGAGGAAATCACAGATGCTGACGACTAGTCGATTGGATTAAGTGGGTTTCTGATGCAGAGCAGGGAAAGCAGGCTCTCCCTGGAGCCGCGAATCGCGCAGAAGTGCCTGTACTACTACAAGTCCAGCAAATGGACATTGCTGACTCTCACAATAGCTTTAAAGAGCATTTGGCGTTATTTAACAACCGTAAGGCAAGTTCGAGGTGGGGAGAGATTTGCCAAAAGGTTCGAGTTGATCAGAATCTGGATGAGGAGAAGGGACAACAACTCTAGGGAGTCTTAGAGCGATATCAAGATGTGTTTGCTTGGAACAAAGGGGAGCTAGGCTGTTGTACTGTCGGAGAACACTCCATAGACACACAAGGATTTCCACCTTGCAAGGTAGCTCCTGGTCGATTATCATACTGGGAGGAAGCAGAGGTGAAGAAACAGATTGATGTGTTGGTGGAGTTGGGCAAGATGAAGCCAAGTGATTCTAAGTACACCTGTCGTGTGACCTTGCTAGTGAAAAAGGACGGGAGTAGGCGATTATGTGGAGACTACCAACCACTCAATTTATAGACCCAGCGAGATTCGTTCCCCATGTTTCTTGTTGATGATGTGATTTCCCAGCTGGGGAAATCAACTTGGTTTACTGCACTGGATTTGCAGTCAGGATTCTGGCAAATTCGTATGGCTCTTGAAAATATGAAGAAGACGGCATTGGTTACCAAGACTGGGCTATATGACTGGATAGTTATGCTTTTTGGTCTCAAGAATGCGACCAGTACTTTCACCAGAACAATGTCGCTAATTTTCAAGGAATTGGGAGATAAGTTCCTAAAGGTGTTTGTGGATGATCTCAATGTCCACAGCGAAAATTGGGAAGACCATCTGCAACACTTGGAAGCTGTACTCTCCAAGCTCAGGGAAGTGAACTTGAAACCAAACCCAAGCAAATGTTGTTTCACTGCTGAAACCATCGTGTTCCTGGGCCATGTGGTCAATAAGGAAGGTGCCAAACCATATCCTAAAAAAAATTGATACAATGTTGCGTTTTCCAAAACCAAAGACGGTCACCAATGTTAGGTCCTTCCTGGGACTGACAAGGTACTACCGAAAGTATGTACGAGGGTATTCAAGATTGGCTAGTCTGTTGTTTGAATTGACGAAGAAAGACATTGAGTTTATATGGAATCAAGACTGCCAGCAGGTGTTTGATTCTTTGAAGAGAGCACTTGTTAATGCTCCCATACTGGTGCGTCCAGACTTCAAAAGGCCATTCTGCCTCGATGTGGATTGGTTAACAAAAGGTGTTGGTGCCATCCTGTCACAAAAGGAGGGTAGATTCAAGAAAGTAGTGGCTTATGCCATCAAAGGCTTGACTATGGCGCAAAGGAAGTTTCACCCCATGGAAGGGGAATGCTATGCATTGATCTAGGGCATCATGCATTTTAGACAGTATCTGCACAGAAACCATTTTACTCTAAGAACAGGCCACAAACCGCTTGAATGGTTGGCGACGGTGTCAGATGCACATGGCAAGAGAGGCAGGTGGATCGATATGCTGCAGGATTTTAGCTTCAAGATACTACATCAACCAGGCTTGAGACATACGAATGCAGATGCTTTGAGCAGAAATCCAGTAGGGCAGGCCACGGATGATGATGACTTCAGTGAAGAAATCCAAGACATTGGAAGTACACTAACTAACACACCTAAAAGAGAAGGGGAGACTCTCTTTGTTCAGACTGGCAAAGAAACAAAATGGCTCGGCGTCAGGAGAAAGGACAGGGAGTGTGTACAACATCATGCATGTTGTTTTGGCATCAACCACTATGATCATGTTAACAACCAGCAGCTGTATATGGTTGACATTGTATCAGAAGAAGACCAGCCCAAGGAGCTTGTTCCATATGAGGCAGGAAATTGCAAAGGAGAGTGAGCTTATGCAGGACGATGATGTGAGAGTGGTGCTGAAGAAGAGGAGACCCCAGTACTATGACAGGCAATAGCAATTGGTGTTAGTGTTGGCAGCTCAACAACTGTTTGAGTCTGGTGAACGTGATTTGGTTCCTACAGGTTCGGATGAGGAGGATGAGTGGGGCACAAGCACAACGCACCAAGACATATGGGAGGATGTAACCTGCATAGACTTATTGCAAGGAGGCATGCTACCAGACACTGTTGATCCTGTGGAATCTAAGAGAGCTAGGAGGAGAACATTGAACTATCACTGGCAGGATCAATCACTTTATTTCAAGGGGTTACTTGTGCCAAGGCCAGAAGACCGCATGGGACTTGTAGTCCGAATGCATAAAGACCTAGGGCATTCTAGTGAAGAAAGGACTCTGGCTGAGATATGTAGGAGGTACTTTTGGCATAATCGGACTGAGGATGTGAAGATTGTTGTAAAGGTATGCCAACAGTGTCAGATGGTGAGAAGGATGGGGAGTATACGCTCTGAAGATGAAGAGTTGAAGAATATACCCATTTGTGATTTGTTTCATAGAATGGCTATGGACACCGTAGGACCATTACCTGAAACCAAGTCAGGGAACAAGTACATACTGGTGGCCATCGACCATTATTCTAAATGGTGCGAGGCAAAGGCAGTCGTTGATCATGGTGCTAAGACTGCGGCTAGGTTTTTAGAAGATGACGTAATCTGCTGGTATGGAGTCCCCAAGTTTGTGCTTACTGACAATGGGGGAGAATGGGCTGCTGAATTCGATGTCATGTGCAAGGATTACGGTATCCAACATCAGCACACTGCACCCCAATGGCCTCAATGTAATGGGATGGAAGAGCATCTGATCAAAACGATCAAGCATGGATCACCATCCTGGCTACAGCTCCAGAAAACGTGGAGTGTTGGGACGAGCATCTGGCCAAAGTCATGTTTGGATACAGATGTGGCATCCAGGCTAGTACCAAATTTTCACCCTTCATGATTTTGACTGATCGCACACCACGTCTAAGGGCTAACAATTACCTGCACGCTCTGATTGTTGTGACCGATGATGATGTTGACGCTGAAGTGGTTTCAGCGCAATTTCTACAAAAAGTGAAGCTTATAGTGAGCATCCACGAAAGTGTTTTACTCAATGTGGAACAAGCGCAACAAAAACAAAGGAGGACCTATGCTACCAAGAAAGGTAAGCAAGTTTTTGAAGGTCTGATTGCTGAAGAGACTATGGTAAAGATGAAGAAACCAGGGAAGAAAAGAGCTTTGATTGCAAGCTGGGAAGGTCCATACCAGTTCATTGGGCATGCTGATGGAAAGGGAAACCTTGATTTTGAAGAAGGCAATCGAGTGTGCATCATCTAGGATGCTGATGGACGCCAATGGGAAAGGTATCATAGGGATCTTTAGATCTATCATGTTCAACAAAAGTAAATGAAGCTGAGGGACTTAGCTTTTTAAAGAACGGAGGGGTTACATATGTGACCGAACAATAGGTCACCATACTAATGTGAACATAGCCTGTTGTTTGAGTTAATTTTGTAGCTGTCAGTGGTTCTGGTTGCGAGGATCTCGCCATTACTGCTGCAAAGAATGCATGGCGGCTGCTTCTGGATGTACTGTGGAATCTGATCACGCGTGAGTGAGGCGGCGCAAATTATGGCGGGGTGGAGCTGCATTGATGACCGGGAGTGGATGGAACGACGGTGGATGGGGAGGAGGTAAGATTTAAGGCCAAGGAGGACCGATAGATGAGGGGGGAAGATCAGAGAAAGTTTTTGGGACTTAGTGGGTTGTGGGCGAAAGAATGGTACAAATTATGGTAGATGAATATAGAGATGCATAGATAGATAGTGGAGAAGGTCTGCTTTGGCTGGTTGTTGAAATTCTCCGCTGCGCCAACAACTTGGTTAGATAGTTGTGAATGACTTGCAGGAATAACTATGAAGGGTTGGTGCCGAGGTGTGATACTGAGGGATCTAGAAGGTGGATCGAATGACCACAGAGAGTGTGAGTGAATAGCTGTAGAATACATTAGGATCCAAGAGTCTTCGGGTGCTAGGAGAGGTAAAGTAGAAGCAAGCTGCATTGTTGCATCCTGGAGGGAATGGGTTCAGTGGCTCAATAGGATCGAAAGAGCACCGAGAGCTCTGACCTCAAAGGCCAGACCTTAGAAGGTGTTTTGTCTTTAATGAATGTACTGCAGTAAGGAAGCTTGTACTCTCTGGACTCTTTTTGTGAATGAAGGTGTAAGCTCCAAATTCAACGATCAGAATCTGCTGATTTTGTATAAGTGTAAGCGGTGTCTGTGTGAAGAGTAGCGGGTGTAGGCAGGAGAGTTTTAGATGAATTAGAGAGAAAAGATCAAAAGGTGTTGGTTGGTTTTAGAATCGCAGAAAATTCAAATCTGTGTAGGCACATTAGATCGTCAAGTTGGTTGTTTGGTCTTACACACTCTCTTTTGGTTACAGAGTTATTTTACGAATAAGTCTAATATCAAGACAATATATTACATCATTTTTCCATAAGTGTTTTTTTGTGTGGCACAACTTTCTTAATGCCCAGCAATGAAATGTTTGCATAAATGATGTGCACAAACATCTAGAGGTCAAAAGCAAAGTAAGAAAATATAATTTCAAAAATGTGGAAAATTTTGTCCCTAGCAATTTGGAAACAAAGTTGGCTTTTGAAACTTCTTCCTACGCTTAATTTTCAAATGGCTAAACCAAAGTCACCTTACAACAATAATCTCATTTTCTAGGCAGCCCAGAAAATGGCAAATATGAATTTATTTCGAAAACACAATGTACAAAAATGTAATAAAATCCCAAAGAGATTTTACAAAATGTATATTAAAAAAGAATTGTTTGTTTATTTGTGTGTGCCACCCAAACCTACTTCTTCCAAGCCCACCTGCATGGATAAGAAAAGGAAAATTAACATGTGTATTTCATGTTCATGTTACGTACATTAAAATCATTTAATAATCTACTTCTTTCAAGCCTATAATGATACATATGGACATAAAAAGACACACTTTAAAAATTTCAAATAAATAATAATAAACTATGGGGAACCATATGTGAACATAAGAGTGAAAAATAAATTAAGGGGAAAGGAAGAGGTTGAGATTTTGCTCAATTTAAAACCTTGTTATTTGGGCAAAGGCATTACACACACATGTAGGCTCTCTATCTCTCTCTCTCACATATTTAGCAAGTAAACAAAAAATTGAATCAATAAGGTGTAAAAGGGAATATTATATAGGTCCCTATTTTCCAAAATCACCTACTTAAAATTGAACATTCAACATCCTCTTTCTCTTCAAAGGTTATCCACTTTTTTCGATTTAGGCTTTAAAAACCAATTGTTTACCTTCAAAAGTCTTTCCAACATAATATCAAAAATTAAAATGTATAATAATTTCAATCATTTTTCTCTATTAAAAAAAATTCTAAACATTACTTGATTTTTATGACATCATTAGTGATGAACTTTACATTTGTTTTTCCTTCCTTAGCAATTTTATAAACCATCTCATTCAACCAATATCTTCCCACGTTAGATGCAAGACATGAGCAATACAACCATTCAAAATAACGTGAAGATATCTTGATATTTTTGATCAAATACTCCCCATCATATTTTACCATCTAATCTCTCCAAGAAAAAATATGATGGGGAGTATTTGACCATCCATCAAAAGTTAGTATACATCATGTTTTCACCCACATTGATTATGCAAATTCTAAGTCGTATTAGATCATTTTTAACTTCATTAAAAATAGTTTTATGCAATTTTCGTAAATTATAGGAGCTATGTAACCTAAACCATGATTATAAATTTTGGATGTCATATTTTCAAAATGAATTTCAATCTTGCAAAAATACAAGTGCAAAAGCCATGAAGGGATTTTTTTTTTTTAATTGTAATTTGCCAAAAAGATGTAGGGTGCATATTTACCACATTGAGCGTCAATTCAATATGTGTCAATGGCAAACAATGGCCCTTGATTGTAACACCTTACCTAGATTAACTTAAAGTAAATCACAAGTTATTAGTCACTACTATGTGTCCCTTGTTCCCATGCATCACTATGAGAAGTCTTGTTCATCATAATCACATTGTTTTATGACTAGAGCTCCAAAACAACTAATATACAATTACACTACAACTAGCATGGAAATATGGGCAATTAATAAATATAATGCCATGTTAGAAAATCAAGGAGTTTTATTATAATTACAACTTAGTTTCAAATGGGAGACTTATACAATCTAATGTACACATCATAAATACAAACATAGTCAATGATGTTTGACTTTTTAACAATTACAATTTAGATGCATGCAACAATTACATTATAATTAGTGTAAATGTAACACCTAATCAGCAATTACATTGTGACTAATGTACAATTGTTGACACATACAATCATGCCGCATGTACACATTCATGATGCCCATTAAATAGGACATTTACAACTAATTGTCAACTATGGTTTTTATTGGTACAACTAATTGTGCCATTATGTTATCACTATGTTATAAAATTAATTTTTCCATTATTTTTTACTTATTAATATTTTAAATAATTAATTAATTCGTTCATTGATTCAAATAAATAATTAAAATTATGAAATTCAAATAATAAATGATTAATTATCTGAATTCAAATAATTTATTATTTGAAATAGTTAACTAAAAATTAGATGAAATTAGAATGATTAATTTAGATAATGTGTTATTTTTTTAATTCAAATAAATAATTATCTAAATTAGATATCTGAAAATAAATTATTTAAATTCATAACTAATTAATTATTTGAATCAGAATAATTAATTCAAATAACTAGGTCAGATAACTAATTCAAATAGTTGACTATCAAATAATCCAAATAATTCATTTTTGGAATCTAGATGATTAATTATTTGAAATTTATCTGAATTATGATCATTAATTATCTAATAATTAACTAACTAATTATTTGAATTAAATTTATTGATTCAAAAAATAATTTAAATGACTATTTCAGATTATTTATTATTGATAATTAATTCATATATATATAATTATCTAATTAGTTGTACAATTTTTAAAATTAAAAATAACACCAAAAATGTGGGAAATAGTTTTTTTAATTGTAACCCAATTTGTAACTAATGTGCAACTAAAAGATTAAACCCATATGTTTTGTCCTTAAATCCCATCTCACAAATTATATAAACAAGGTGTCTTTTCTTGTGTGTTCACATTAAAATACATGTGCCAAGTTGGGATGCACTCAAAAAAGGTCAACCCTAAAAGTAAAACACAAAATTTTAAAAATAATTTACATAGCTACTCTATGGTTCACCTACCTTTCTACCTTCCTACCTACTTGCCTACCTAGGTAGGTAAGTAGGCATGTAGTGTGGGTATGTCCTACCTACTTACCTATGTAAATAGGTAGGTAGGTATGGAGCCTAGGTATGTAAGTTTGTCCTACCTACTTAATGTTACCTACCTATGTTTATGTATTGACCTATTTAGTTTAAATTATTTTATTTTATTTTCTATTTTCAATTAATATGCCACATGGTAATTTTTTACTATGCCATATGTCACAATCTAAGACCACATAAAATGAACAATCATAATGGATGGTGGAGATCAATATTTCAAAATATAATCATTTTCACCCAAAAATCCATTTAATGCCATGTGTCAAATTTTGATGGATCAATGAAAAGTAACATCAACACGACTACTATAGTAGCTGCAAATTAATTGCATTAGAGTTACACAATAATTATTCCTACATATTTATAATTGAGTTGAATGAATTACATATGTACATAGTTTCACATATGGTGAATTACATCCATCGCAACTCATGCAACTTGTCTAATAGCACTCACACGTGTAGAAATACACTAAATTGCAATGAATTGCAAACGGTCATTGCAACTTTAAAACCCAACTACAAGGCCAATTACAAATCACCCCATTTTTTCGTAGTGATGTTGCAATCTCTTTTTGTGTTTACTTTGTACTCCATTGTCATTTGAATGTTCAAATTATAAACTCCATTGCAATTTCATGTTTGTTGTTTCCATTTTTGCCACTTTTTCGCTTAACTTAAGAGTTTTGTTGTTTTTTTTTCCCTTTCATAGGCCATAACCACATTGATGGGACCAAAATCCTTTTTTGTTGGAAAAGGCATTTTGCCATCTCCGAAAGATCCTCTATTGTGTCTTTTACATGTTACATATATGAAAGGTTCATTATGAATGCATATTGTGCAACTAGGTTTAATTTTTCCAACAACACAAGGCATTTACAATTCTAATTGTTAAGGGTTTAATTGTGTGTTGTAATTTGCAAGGAGTTGGGGACAAGCATCCTTTAAAGATATGTGTTCTTTTACAAGACCTACATTTTGTTTATGTTTTTTTATGCATTCCTTTGTGTAGAACTTTGTTGTTTGTGGTTGTCTACATTCTTGTTCAAGAGCTTTAGTGCTTCACAAAACATCTAGGTCATCTACCAATTATTGTTGGTAATAAATGTACATAGAATGTCAATTGTTACAAAGTTATGAGTGTTTAGGTATGTCATGCCTCTCTAGTCCTATTTTTGTTTTTTTTTATTATCATCAATTCAAAGAAAGGTGTTCACTTGCCTCCCATATCTACAACAATTGTAACCTTTTTTTGAGATTTGTTTTAGCTAAAGGGTTTGGGAGCCCTTTTGTTTTGTTCCACAACTTGTTGTGAAGGTCTTTTTGAAATATATGGTTGATATCAATGTGAAAGTGTTTTTGTGAAGATGTATTTACAAATTGATTTGTTGCTTACATTGTGATGTGCAACATTGTTTGTGCAAGTAAGACTTCACCCTATTTTTTGTCTTATTACTCTTCTATTTTGGAATTCTAATGGTGGGGACAAAATGTATGCACCACATTATCTTGGTTGCCATTAAACATGTTATTCAAAAAACCAATTTTATATTTTTGAGTTGTGATGAGGTCACAACATTTAAAAACTAGACTTGAATATCAATTTAGGGTTTTATGGTTAAAGGTTGGAAGAAAGTGCCCATTCTATTGAATCTAGAAAAGGTCACTAAGGGGGGGGGTAGTTTTGATTACCTCACTACAATGTCATTAGATTTTATGTGTTTTTGGGGACTATTTACTAGGGATTTGGCCTCAAAATTTGTTTGTTCTAGGGCAAATGGTGTGATTATCTTTCAAGGCCTAAAAAGTGGTGTGACAATGTAATTCAAATGATAAGCATGCACCATTGGGGTCCATTGCATGGCACATAGGTGTAACCTAATTATGGAAACATTTCTAACTAGTCTTTGGTTGAAAAAATAAAAACCTTGTTAGAATCAAGGTTTGCACCTATTTTGCCCATTCTCCAAACTACCACATGGAACATGGGAAACTAATAGAAATCATGCAAATTAAAGGATTGACAATCCTTCACAACAATAAAACTCATTGGATCTCCATGCTTGCATTTAGGAAATGTGTTTTGTTTGAGTTTAAGGCTCTTATTGCGAAGATGGCTAATGACATGGCTACTAATGCAATTACCAAGAACAATTATGAAATATTTTATAATTATGAAATTGTGTTAGGGCTCACATGTGTATTCCATGTGCTAAAGGTTGTGCATTTTTTATCCAAATTGGTCCAAGGCAAAGATACCTTTGTATGTGATTTTGTTGCTTTGAGCATATTTTCCCAATAATTTTCTATACTATGTATATAGATCTATTGAAAAAGTATAATAATCCTCAATTCTTAAATCTTCAATGATTTGGTGAATCATGTGTGTGATGTTTTGCACAAGGTGTTGTCATTAGAACAATAAACCCAAATTGAGTATGTGATTTTTAAGTTCCACAATCAAATGTACATGTTGCATCACACAAATCCCATTATTAAAGAATTTTTTATGGTGAACAAGAAGGTTTCGGCATTTATGATTGCATCTATGAAAATTCAATGCATAGGTGTAGTTAAAGGGTTGATTGTAAAGCAAGATCAATGCTTCACTACCGATGAATTGATGAATATGACTAGGTATCAAAAACACAATTGGAACAAAAAATAATAAGGAATTTGAGATCAAATACGTTTGCAAGGTAAGAAATGATAATTGCATCCTTGATTAGAATTGACAAGAGTGGAAACAAACGATTTTGAAGCCTCCTAATATAACATTTTATACTAGGACCTTCCTGTGAACTCACAATAATGCAATAGTTAACCATCAAGCCTTAGTGCCCCCTATGTTCCTTGCACCATGTCAAGAAATCAAAAACATTCATAAGTGATCCCTAGGAATTTTAAATTTTTATAAATAACCACATACTAATTTTTATGTCTTTTGGAAGACATAGGAAACATTCAAGAAATTTTCTCCAAATATTACATACATGAGATCTTTTTTATTACTTTCTCCAAATATTGTATACATTAAGCTATGTTTTCATATGAGTTTTGTATATCCCTTACATTACCCCCCCCTCTTTAAATGATGAGTTTCACGAAGAGCAATTTGTTTAAAAATTTTGCGCAAAGAAAATACATTTGTTTGTGCCCTAAATGGGAAGTTATCATTATGCTATTAAATTCAAGTCCAAGTGTTTTACTTTTGGGTTTTCAAGGTACTAAATGTGAAATTCTTGAAGCTTATCTTGCACATCGTCAACATTGGTACTTGGTTCCCATGTTCGTTCATTGATGTCATAGCCTTGCCAATGAACAAAGTAAAATTGGTTCTGCCTTACAAATTTAGAATTAAAAATTTCTTCAACTTCATACTCTTTATTGCCATCAATTTCCATAGGAGGTGGGGGTTGTGATCTTCCAAAATGAATGAATCCTTGTAAAATTCAAGAAAAAAAAACATGAAATACAAGATGTCCTTTCATAGAATTTAAAAGTTGCAACCTAAAGGCCATTAGATTCATCTACTTGATAATAGGAAATGGCCCAAGACACCAATAACCTAACTTTGCATGTGGTTGATTACTTTTGATGTTAAAATGAAAAACATATTTTACCTTCAACTTGAAACGAAGGTTGTTACTTCTTAAACTCGTCCATATTGATTTTGTATTTCTCCTAAACTTTTTGAAACCATGATTTCATGTCTTTTTAAATCTTGGATAAATGAGTTGCAAAATTTTCAACATCATGGTTATCAACCTTTGCAAGAGTAAACATATAAGACTTAAAGTGCTTTCTATCACTAGAAGAAAAGTCTCAATTTGCAACTGAAATTTGCAATTGAAATTCCATTAGTTGCATAAACGAAGTTGCATGGAACATCTAGTCACAAACGATGACTTAACATGATGTCACCACATTTCACATGGATGATGTGTACAATTAATATACACACCTTCATGCATTGATCATCCATATACAATTTGTACTAGTCACCATTATTTACAACTATGTTATAACCCATTACAAAGTGCCATGTGACAAAATAAAATTTTGACATGTGACATGTTAATTGAATTTCGGCCAAAATAAATTTAATCAATATTTAGGTAGGTATGTATGTAGGTAGGTAAAATTAAGTAGGTAAGTAGGTAGGTAAGATTAAGTAGGTACATGGGTAAATAATTTAGGAAAATATGTACTTAAAAAAATAAAATTAAGTGTAGCCTTTGAGGTTAAACCTTTTTTATTAGCTCATCCCAAATTACACATGTTTTCATTATAAAAATGTAAAGCAAAACACCTTCCTTATATACTTTTACAAGATGAAATCGGAAGACAAAACATATCCATGGATAAATTTTACAATTGCGACCTAATTTGCGACTAAGTTACAACTAAAATATTTTCCCATATCCTTTGCCTTCTTTTTCAATTTTGTAAACTAGATTTTAATAGGTAATTAATTAATTAACTAACTAACTATAACTAATTAATTACTTACCAACTTACCAACCTACTTACTACTTATTACTACCTACTAATTAAGTAATAATAAGTAGTAGTGTAAACTAGTAAATTATTAAATAACAATAAATTTAATTAATTACTATATTTAATATTTAATATAATTTAAATAAAAATAATTAATACATAATTCACTTATTAATAATAGTTAATAGTTAAAATTATTTAGGAATATAAAAACGTTAATGATTAATAATTTAGTCATTATAATAAATAAATAAATTATTATTTTAAATTTATATTAAATAATAAATGATGAATAAAATAATATATAATATATTAACTATATATTTTAAGTAAATAATGAATGTGTAATTCATCATTATTAATTTTTATTACATAATATTTTAATTATCTATCTAACTATTTACTAATATCAATAAATTAAATAATAAAAAACTAATATTTGAATTCTTATAATGAATGTATGTTAGGTTGTTACATGAAATGAAAATTAGGAGGCCTAAGTCTCTTAGATCCAAAAAAACTTTGAACACCCAATTGTGCAAATGGATATTCATGGCGTTAAAACCATGGTTTATTCATGGTTAGAGTATGCAAAAAACTATTTACCAAAAAAAACAGTGCAAAAGACTAATTTGGATTTTTTAAAAATTATTATATTATAATTATTATGGATTTTTATAGCCTAAAATGAAGCCATATTAAATTCATAAAAATATCTAAAAATAGATTGGATACAACATCAATGTCCTTTTGAGTTCTTTTAAATAAACGGAATCCTTGTTTTAAAATAGGTATTTTAAAAAGAATAAAAAAGAATGCATTAAGTAATGCAATGAATTGATTGAGGTGACATCAAATGCAAAAATCAAGATTATTCCATCATTAGTAATATTTCAGCTAACATTGAAAAATCTCCCACAATAATATAATTCATTTAAGTACGTGAACATTTTTGTTTTAAACGAAATTTTGCCAAATGGCGACAAAAAAAGGGCCTAGGACAATAACAAAAGAATTTTTGGGTTTAGAATCCAAAATATTCACCTAGTTTTGAAGAAGAAAACAAAAGAAGTTGCTACATTTAAACGTTGTATTATTAGAAGTTGCCAAAATTAAAAACAATTCCCAAATTTAAAATTATTGTCCATCAAGGACAATCACCATTTAGTGGTAATTATGGTAATTCTCACCAATACAATGACCTAAGGAATTTGAAAAAAAAGATTTTATAAGTAAAGTAGTTACGATCCATTACTTGTTCATTTGGGATGACAAGGTGACGAGTTGTTCAAAAGTTCTTTGGACCATCCAACAACACTTTGTTTCAATAAATAAACATAAAATATTTAATTTAATTAGTATACTATATCATTATGGTTATTATTAATATTATTAATTAATTATTAACTATGTAATTAGCTAATTATTACTATTAATTAATTAACTTGTAACTACTATTAATTATTATTTATATTAAATATAGTAGGTAGTTCTACCTACCTAATTATTTAATTATTTACTTACCAACTTTAGCTTATGTAACCACAATATATGCAAAATTTATATTTAATATGCCTTAAATATAAGATAATTAAATTCATGAATATATAAATATATCCCAAATATATTACAAAACATTTTAATATACATCAAAGGTATATGTACATCATATAAAAGTATTTAAGTTGTGACTACTTTCGCAACTAATTGGACATAAAGGCCTTCTATTGGATGAAAACCCAAAAACTAATCAATAGGGAAAGATGTAAAACCTAATCGTTGCAAATTAATTACATCATAATCATAAGAAATGTAATAGATTGAAATGAATGGTGACTAGTTGTAAAAATGACAAAACATAGTTGTAAATGATATTTAGTCACATATAACCGCAAATTGGATGGTTGCATACTACAAGATTTCTTCTAGTGTATGGTTGGCAAAAAAAGGAGTTTGATTAGTGGAAGAATGGAAACTAATGGTAGAAAGTTTATCCAATTATCTTGATGATAGTTAATTAATTGTACACCACGAGTATTGTTCCAAAATTTGGTTCACACATTGAGTTTGTCCATTTGTTGGTGGGTGGAATGTAGAAACAAATTTGATATAGATTCTCAAGAGTTAGACAAGTGATTTCCAAAACTTGAATACAAACTATGGACCTTGATTTAACATCATTTGGGAGTCCATGATAACAATAAACATTATCCCAAAAAAGTTTAGCAATTTTTTCACCTAAGATGGTTTTTTCACATGGAATGAAATGTGCCATTTTTGTTAACCACCACAAAGACAAAGTTTAATGAATGTGATATTGGAATATCAATGATAAAATCCATTAACAAGGATGACCAAGGTTGCATTGAAACAAGAAAAGGCTATAATAAATGATATGGACGATGTTGAAAAGTCTTGGAACATGAACAAATATCATATGTTTTCACAAATTCTTTTACAAACTTTTAGAGTTGTGGCTACCAAAAATCATGAAAAATAAGTTCCTAGATTTTGTTGAGTCCAAAATGTCCCATTGCAAAAGTCATGTTGAACTTTAAGAATTTGGAAATGGGCTAAAACATCCAAAATATACAAAAGACCATCCTTGAATTCAAAACAATTAGTTTTGCCTTGAAAATTGTCAACATCTTTTGATTGATTATGTTGACAAACACGATGTTCAAGATTAAGAGTTAGACAGTTTATTGACTTGCTTACCCATACCTAATCAAGAAGAGTTGGATCCATCATCAAGTAATAGGCATTTACAAAGCTTGAAGATGTAGTTGTTCATGTTTCAAAATGGTTGTTCATTGTTGATCAAATACAACATCTCCTAGCTTTGGTGCAAGGTAAAAATACCTTGACAAAACATTAGGCCATCCTTGTTAACCCCCAAGGTGATAACTGATCATGAAATCAAAATAGGAAAGAAACATATTCCAACAAGCGTGTCAACAATTCAAAACTTGAGCAATCATGAAATATTCAATATTTTAATGGTTGGTGTAAATCATGATTGGATGTTGTGCACTTTCAAGTAAATGACGTCATTCTTGAAAAAAATCAACAATGGCTAGGAATTCCCTATTATGGATCTTGTAATTGATTTTCGTTGTTGAAAATTTCTTTGAATGAAAACAATACAATGGAATTGTCCATCATTTCCAATCACACAAGAAATCTTGTCTTTTTTCACTACCAAAATTCACTAGGTTTTTACTGAAATATGACAAAATTGACTAATGTGCAACTTGTATGGTTTTGATAGAAAAGGATTGGTTGATTATAACATTTTTAGTGAAATGTTTTTTAGTCATTTTGGATAGTTGCATGTTGCACTAGATAATTTTTTATTAAAAAATTATGACATGGATATATGAGGTCCTAAGTTAATATGACATGGAATAACATGCCAAATCATCATATAACTTCTTTTTCTTTTTCTTTTTGGATTATGGAGTCACATATTACATTTTTGTCACGTCATGGCATGAGAAAAATTTAAAGTTTTTTTTTAAAAACAAATAATTATATAATTTTTTTTAAATAATTTTTTTGACAAAATTTTTTTGACATCATTTTAAGCATGATGTACATGTTTGCGTATTCACCATGATGTATATGTTTGTAAATTGCATTTGTACAAAATACATTAAAGCATGCATTTATCAAGGATTAAACCCAAGACTTCATGGAAACACATTATTATAATATATAAAAATTTAATTTCCAATCTAAAAAAAAGTAAAATAGCATTTCATGAATAAATCATCAAATATCTTTTTCTTTAAATTGAATTTAAAATCTTTGTAAATTAAATGTGAATTCAAAAATGCATTTATTAATAATTTTTTAATACATAAAATATGTCTTTTTAAAAAAAGAATTACAAGTTTTTATTTTCCCTGATATGATTAAATATAAATTTATTTATTTATTTTTACAATGTTGTTAAATGGTAATCATCCATAAGAAGATTGCCACATTTGGTTATAGACAAGTTGTGTAGTTGGAAACTTGTTTAAATGTTTCAATATTATGGTTATTTATGATAATTTATTGATATATATATATATATATATATATATATATATATATATATATATATATATATATTATATTTTT
>Ga0116227_10008500_pt1 | contig 19300 bp, 23 predicted proteins | sample S1TSphgellanicum_FD_89693 | JGI IMG/M metagenome (GOLD analysis project Ga0116227, IMG submission 89693) | Host-associated microbial communities from peat moss isolated from Minnesota, USA - S1T2_Fb - Sphagnum magellanicum MG | ecosystem: Host-associated > Plants > Peat moss > Unclassified... | reverse complement strand
TCAACAGTATCCTGATTCAAGCTGCAACAAGCTTCTGAAGGAAAGAGCTTTTATTTCATTTTAGCATGTCCCTGTATATGCAAGCATCTATGCCTAAAAGACATAGAGGCCTATATATAGGTCAAAACAACAAACGCATTCTTATCAAAAACACCACAACTCTGACAATCGGCTGTCGCCAGCCAAAAATTTCCCAAAGAGACCCGGCCAAAGCAAAGCCAAAGGGACCAGGATTTTTTTTACCAATTCCACGGGCCTGATGATCCTGCAGCGGATTCGAAGCTCCATTGGCGCCGCTACTACAAGCAAAGACGCGCAGAGGAGAGAGACGAAGATAGAAGAAGAGAAACGCAAGAGATACAAAGCCGGAGCCTGATTTCAATCTTCTCCGTCCGATCCCGACCCGGAATTTTCGTCACCGCCCGATCCCGTCCCCATCTGCTGTCACGTCTAGGTATCAAGGTGATGCTGGGCACTGTGAACCAGCACCCACCAGCGCACCATGAAGGATGGATGCGAAGTGGTCAGGAAACAGTTTTCTGTTGGGTTCCAGGTCCCTAGCTAACCATGGTGTATGATCAGTTGCTTTTTTTACTACATACCCACCAACAGCCTACGAGCAGGTTGTTAGAAGGTAGGTAATAAAAGCAGCCCTCACTTATGTACAGACCATCTACTTACCTAGTTCTTGCCTATTTTCCTACCTATCTACCTATAAATGAGACCTATTTCTTACAAAATTAGTTATCAAGGTGAAACCAAATATTAATTCAGTTGAGGTTCATCCACAACTGAGTAATAACAGAAATCCAGTGGATGTGCGCTGGTGGGTGCTGGTTCAATGTGCCTGATGATGCTTTGATTTGAGCTTCCTCCTTAGTGACTATCATTTTTTTATTTTTACTATATGTATTTTGTGAGTACAAAACACAAATACAAGTGTTGGGCGGTTTTTTACTTTTATGAAGAACCTCTGGTTTTTTTTCTAAAACATAAATTAGAACTCTTGTCAGTTCGGGATCCTCTTTGAAAAATATTGTGATTCTAGTTCCAATTCTGGTAAAATTAGTCTTGATCAGTTTCAACTAGTGTGGCCTGTTCCCTTGGGCCAAGTGTTAATGGTAGACCTGCAAGTGTGACCACATTTTCAACTGATTTTTCCTTCCAAAACCTGGTTTTTTGGAATTTATTGAATTTTCAGTGGCAGAAATCACTTAAAAATCAATGTTTCCCACATTCTGAATCCAAATCTTACCAAATAAAATTCCATTAAGTACTGCTCTCATCAAGATCTTTCCAACAAACATCAATTCCTCTGAAATTTTCAGCTGGAATTTGGTTTAATTTTCAGTGAAGAAATCATTCAATATTCAAAAACTTCTACACTGCAAGTCCAAATGCCATGAAACCAAGCCAAATCACCTCTCCTCCTTGAGAGCTTTCCAAAGAGACCAAGAACACAATCCAAAGCATCCCCCTCCAGTGGATCTCATAAGTACAAACTAAACAAACAAACAACCTTCCTTCACAGATAGATGTCAAGTATACTGTAGCCTAGGGTCAGTTTCCACATTGACAAAATGAATAATTATTTAGTTTTTAAAAATGATTCGTTTTTTAATTTTGAAATTATTATTATTTTCATCATCTACTATAATATTGTGATATGAGTAATGAAATTGTTCAGAGCATAGTTGATGATAATTATGATGATTTTCACAAAATTTTCACAAAATTTCATTTTGATATTTTGAGGATTATTTAATGACGAAACTGACCTTAGGGTAAGGTATACCTACCTCATACCAGTCAAATATAAATCTTGGACCTAATACCAGGACCCGGACTGGTATGGAAATGTTCCAAAAATGTCCAATACCATACCAGCAGGGTGTGAAAAAAAAAGGCCCGGTACCAAGACCTGCCTGGTATGTTGAAAACTGGATACCAGGACCTGGCTGGAAGTTGGGACTTGACACCAATTTTCAAATCGACATTGCAATGGTTTGGTTCTTAGTGCTTCCATTTCCTCAGAGTGGCCCTGCCTTTGTTGGGCTGTTTGCTTACCCGGACTTCGGTCCTCAGCCCTTGTTCCATTTTCTCTCCCTTTCTTGGGTGCTTTCTTTCTATAGAGTTTGGGAGGGTTTCATCACATTGCAATATATTCTAACTTAGGGTCAGCTTCCACATTGACAAGACAAATAATATTTTTTTTGGAAAAGTTAATTCGTTTTTTTAAATTTGAAAATAATTTGTGATTTACTATGATTAATGCAAGGAATCAAATTATTCAGATTGTGGCCTGTGATAATTATGATGCTTTTCCACACCTCGGTTTCATATTTTCAGTTAGAATATGAAATTGAGGTATGGAAAACCATAATAAATATCATCATTAAAATATACTCAAAATATGAAATATCATTTTTTGTTTCACTATTTTAAGGATTATTTAATGACGAAACTGACCTTAGGGTAAACTACTCACCAATATTGAATTCATATCTCAAATTGATGTAAACCTACCAATATTTATTAGGTACAAGAAAAGAAGATGACGAGGATGAAGGACGTGGAGAGGGATGGACTTGAGTCATAATTTGTTAGTTTTCCAAATCCTAGATATTAAAGGCCAAAAATGAAGATAATAGTGCAATGACGAACATGGAATTGAACTATTATCTTTTATTTTTGGCTTTTAATATCTCACATGGAATAAGATATCAAAGTGGGCAAGGCAAGGGAATAAAAATGGGGCTAGTTCCCAAATTGGTATTGTTCCACATAGAATGATGGAAGCTTGCATCTGGTGAAGCATATTTGAAACTTTGATGAAAGTGAATATGACTAAAAATGTGGGGAGCTTTTGGACCTTTCATTCGATTAGTGGATGATGTGGAATTTTTGGTAGGATCATATAATGGTTTTATTTTTTATTTTCAATTCTTTTACACATTCATTGTAAACATGTTGAAAATCATGCATGGATGATACAATAATTCAGGAATCAATCTGCACTCATAAAACTCATTTGTGACAATGTGTTCAATACAATATAAATTTTGTTTAATTGCTACTCAAATGAATGTATAAATTATTTGTGTGTTAAGCAAGACAAATTTTGATGGTGGATGACACAAACTATGCAATGTGCAAAATAACAAAACATATAATTCTGTTGTATTGTGTAATAAGATAAGTTTTTATGGTGGAGGACATGAAATGTGAAATGCACAAAATCACACATGGCTCCATAAATATGCTCCAAATGAAGTTTGCTAGGAAGGTTATTAATTGTCTTTCATTTTATTTTGATTTTGGTCCAAACAATTGTGATAAGTGATTTGTATTCTGAAACTAAATTGGCTTGTTGCAGTGATTTAAACATCTACTTTCAACATTAGGCCTTCTAACTTGAATAAAGGTCCAACATGAACATTGGGAAATAAAACTAAAATAGAAATAATAAGTTTAACCATGTTCACACATAATCTGTTTGGTAACATTGAGTCTTATGTGGACACTTAAGGTGATAGGGGAAAATAAGTTAGTAGTAGCAATTAAGTTAGCTACCATCAAATGTAACAAATGCATAGATTTCAAATAACAACCCAATGTTAATTACCAATTGAAAAACCTTTGAAATAGGTCAATGAGTCAATTTCATGCTGACATTGAAACTGATTTTCTATTCTAAACTTATTTTCATTAGCTCACAGCAAAAACAATAAAAGCATTATAGTCAGTTGTAACAATAATCACTTGCATGAATTTATCAACATTAATCACAACAATGGTACATTGTTCCCAAATTGAACTTACAATAATAACATCAACAACATCACATCATTGAATACATGTGCAACAACTGTGAAATCAACACCAAACACAAGCAATTTTTGATGCAAAAGTAAGACTAAACCATTCAACTTAGGCCCAATATTTTAGAATTATATTGATGATAATTGAATGATTGTAGTTGATTATACTTTAAATGGTTTTTTATCACAAATACCATTTTGGATTCTATCGAATTGCAATGTAAATTTGCATTGCTGGTAACATTTCTCACTTAAATGCTCATCCTTTAAAGTTTTGAATCCACCTCTTATCCTTGTACTTTTTCAATACAAACACAAAACCATGTTGTGATACATGACTTTTAACCTAGTAGTTAAGATTAGAGCTAGTGCAATCAAATTAAATGACGCTTGTAAATTTTTATGCAAAACAACATTTGCAATGATAATTTGCACATCAATATTGTCAATAATATTCACAAATCTATCTATGAAACAAGGTAGTTTGTTTTGTTTTGTCATGTTGAGATCTGTCAAACCATGGTGCTTTATGTTATGTTGTTGTTATCTTTGGAAAACTCTTGATGAGCACGGGTGTATCAACTTTGTTTCAGACTGTTTGCAGCTATGGCGTGGAAGCTATTGATTATTGAACAATTTTCTCAGTGAAAATTAAATAAAATTGAAACTGCAAATTGTATTGGAATATGGGGATGTTCTTGGAGTTGTTGGAAAGCCCTTGGTGACTCAGATTTAATAAATTTTATTTCATAATTTTCAGAGGTAAGGTGTGAAAGATATTGATTTTTGAGTGGATTTTGTTCCTGAAAATTCAAACAAATTGCCAAAAAATGGGTTTGGAAGAAAAAATAAGTTGAGCCTTCAATGTGTTTACACTACTGGATTTAGAAATTTTCAATTCTGAAAATGTGAAAACTAAAAAATATGTTCACACTAATGAACATTATTACATAACATGATTTTTATACTAGTTTTTAATTAAAATTTCATTGTCACTGAACAATGGACAAAATTCTTCTCAACTAGATCATAAATGTCATAAATTTCAGTCATGGTTTTTAACTAAGATGATTGAAACTACTAATTGACATGATAATATTAAAAATTTAATAGTAATAATATATTAAAATTCTAAATTGGACTACCTATGGACAAATCCAAAGTTGCACTAAAACGGTGGGCCAAACTCCAAATTTATAATAATATTATATAAATTATGTAATTATAATAACTAATCACATATTAAATACATATGTAATGATTAATGCTAATTAATGTATTAATAATAGTGATGTAGTTAAATTAATTATAATAGTTTATTGCAATTTATATAATCACAATAAGTTATTTTATTTTATGTGTCTACTAATAAAATTAATGTGATACAACAAGAATGCGAGAACACAAAGCAAAAGTGTAAAATGAATTTACGAAATGACATGAACATAGGCCAAAAAAGTGACAAAAACAAATAGTGATAAACACAAGATGAAAAAATGAAATGACATAAACCTAAGTCAACAAAAAAGTTGGAAAAACTAAAAGTGCAAAAACATGAGTGACAAGAAATATAGAAGTTGGGTGAAAAATGCATACCTAAATTTCAAATGCAAAATATTGAAAAGCAAAATAGGTAAGAATTGCATGAAGGATGTTATAAAGTAGGTTGCAAGCATGTGAAAAACACAAGAAGGATGCAAGGTGCACAAATAACAAAGCAAATGGAAGAGTGTTAAAAGTGGTTGTTTGACAACCATATCAAAGGGAATACTGCAACACAATGAAAGCCCGGATTTAAGCAAAGATGAATAATGGACTTGTGTGCTCTCACATTAGAAAGGATCAAACCATCTCCTCAATGAGCTACTGCTCATGAATGAAAGAAGGAACTTTCTAATGAGTTTGCTTTTGGAGTTTATTTATTTATTTAATTTTATTTTGCTAGAGAGTTTCTCTAGTCCTAGAAGATATAATAGAGGGGTAGTAAACCATCAATTTTGGTTTTCTACTACCTTCAAGTAGGTTACCTTCATCCCACTAGGATTAATAGTCATTTCAATGTCATTTCTAGTTATTTATTTTATTAATCTGAATGTTCAACAATTTCTAGTTGAGGTTTTATGAAATATTATACCTATGATTGATAATCAACACTTTTTATTTATTTATTTAAAAAATTTCAACATTTGGAGAATAACTATGCACAATACACATTGAGTTGTGTTCTTTGGATTCATCTTAGAGTCTATGGCTTCAAGCAATCTATGTAATGATATTATTATGTGATTTAAAACTATTATTATATTCCAGGTTTCTTATTTAAAAAATTAAATACCTTTTTAAAACCTCTGCCTCCTTTTATCATTATCTTTGTCTCTTCCTTGTAACTATCTTGCTCCTTTCCCCACTAAGGTAAAACCTTTACTACTAGTTTGCAAATACCCTTTCAAAATCTCGATCACCTTTGCCATTATCTTTATCTTTTTCTAGCATACCCTCCCTTTCAAAGTGAAGTTTTAAATTTAAATTTAAAGATTTATCTAATTAAATTAATTAAATTAGAATACATTTCATAATTTTTAAAAGTTATAAACTTCCACCTTCTTTAACATTATTTTTATCTCTTTCTTATATAAGTGAAGCTAAATGATCATAAAATAAATAAAATTTAACTATTAGAATATTTTAAAAAAATGACTATAATATTAATAAACCTCAATTTCCTTTATCATTATTCTTACCTTGTTCTCACACTTTCAAAATGAAGCTTCAAATTAAAATTTTGACTAATAAAAAAAAAAAGTCTTACTCTAAGTTTGACGCTACCATAACTAAGATTTCAAACTTGAAAAATGACGGTTGGTGATGACCCAAGATCATAGAGTTCTGGTGGCTCTTGTACCTTATCAATGGGTTTGCCATAGCAAAAGATGTTGTAAGGTAAATTCATCTTTGGGTACACTTGAAATGGATTTATATGAGCTGTAGTTTCTAGCTATAGAATGTATGGATTTGCAAATTGGAATCCAAGTGACATTCTTTCAACCTTTGTTATGTCATTTCTACTGTGTTGGAAATCGAACCAAATTTAGTTTACAAATTCTATTATATTGTAAATATTGTCAAATTATTTGGAAAATCTTCAAATTCAATTTCAGACTTTAAAAATACATTTGATGCTCAACTTAAGAAAGGATAGTCTGGACTAGCCAAGAATGTAAAAACCCATTGTAAAGCAGTTGGGAAAATTTCCAGGTGCATTTGGAGGGCACTTTATTGTGGAGGTTGTGAATATCAAATCTTGTCTACCCGGGCATCTTAGGCCCCTTATTATTTTGGGAAAAGCCACACCCTGAGGCTATACGACACAAATTTTGCTCCCTACTTAACAACACAAGGCAGAATTGTGGATGGCTGCTTTGTCAGGTGTGCCCATATTCGACCCTTATTACCTCCCATGGGGGCCTCCCTTTTAAGGACCAACATGTCTGGGGGATGATCGCAGTCCATAACCCATTTTCTAGTAGGTACCAGCGCCTGCAATGGGTACCTCGAGTGCCCAAATGGGTCTTAAGATCGACCCTTCCCATACATATATATGAATATTTGTAAAGCCTGATGGAGAGGGCATTATCAAAATAAGGATGGGTCAGGTGAGAGAGTCGAGCACAAGCCTGATTTCAATAATGCTTTTGCTTGCAAGCTTTACATGGCATACTTTTTAAAAGGGTATTTTTTACTGCAGTTTGCAACATCTTGTCAACCTGCGGTCAGAACCTCAAAAACTAATGCACCTGCCAGCCAAAAAAATAATATTAGGGTTAGGAGAAACCGCCCCCGGTCATTTCTGTGCAGGTTTTTTGTCCTTCGCTGACTCCTCTGTGTGTTGTCCTTCGTTGTTGCGCTTGCGGCCGCCTGCTTGCGCCATCGCTCATACCGCACGTCTAAACGAATCCGTGCGCAACAATAATATTCCGTTTTCTCCTCGTCGGTCAATTGATCTTCTGATTTACTTCTTCAACTCTATTCTTGTTGTCTGCAACTACTTTGGGCTTGCTTTGTCTCTTCTCCGCTTGTATTAAAACGGGTTCCTTTCGCCACTTTCTTCGCCGAGGTTCAAGGGGCTCTCAGTGGTTCGAGTTTTCGGATCTTGTGTGAGGAGGCGGCTGCTGCCGCTGCCGGGGTAGGACGACAACACAGCTCTACCTGGCCCTGGTTCGGAGCAGACGGTAAATGCCCTTTAGTTTGGTTGCATTATTTTGTCGATTGTTTTGGGCGATGCGAGATGAGAGGGAGAGGGCCGGAGGTCTTGCAGTGGCGAGTAGAGGTCTTTTGCAAATTTTCCTTAAGAAATGGTTTCTTTGCAATTTGTTTCTGGCAAATTTTCTAAGGTGAGGGTTGACTACGATCTCTGAGCGGGGTATCCGCAGTTGGTATCAAGTATTGAATGTTTCACAAATGAATAGATGTGACATCAACCGATAATGAAGCTAGAGAGAGAGAGAGAGAGAGATGGCTTGTATTATGGGGATCATGTATGTCTATGGCACATATGTCTGAATTTTTTTGTAAGTTCTGTGCAGAAGCTATGGCGAGTCATGCAGGAAATGGGGGTTCTGCCCTCCCAGCAGCAGCAAATGTGGTACGCCATGCAATCCCCTGAATTATATGCTATCAGAAAATCTTGATCGAAAGGATCTAACTTAAATAGTGCTCTGCTACTGCTGATGGATGGATCCTCATTTTGCATTTCATATCCTTGACATAGGTAGACCAGCTGAGGTAAGGTGGGGTTGGGTATGCAGGTTGGAAATGCATTTGTGAGCCAGTATTACAATGTGCTCCATCAAAGTCCTAAGGTGGTGCATCGGTTTTACACAGATGCGAGCCACCTCACTCGTGCAGAGGCTGGTCCTGATGGTGTGGTGGACACTGTAGTGACACAAGATGTATGCATATATCCACCAGCAAAGCCTTCTCTGGAATCTGCTTTGTTTCTCTTTCTATACATGGATTTCAATTTCCTACCTGCTTTCACTCATGTTTTCTGTTGACACACTGGTTTCATGCAGGAAATCCACAACAAGGTTATGTCTGTGGATTACTCAGACTTCAAAGCTGAGATCAAGACAGTGGACTCTCAGGAGTCCTTAATGGGAGGTGTTCTCGTGATGGTCAATGGATCACTTTCCAGCGAGAGCACTGGGAAGAGGAACTTTACACAGAGCTTTTTCCTTGCTCCACAAGAGAAAGGCTACTTTGTGCTGAATGATATTTTTCGCTATCTTGATGAGCCACCACTAGTTTCAAAACCAGCTCTGAGCTTGCCTAATGGTCTGCCAGAGCCTCCAATCACACCATATGCATCAGAACCAGGTTTGTTTTCAAAGCTTTCTGTTAACCAAACTCTGTTGTGAATATTTCAACTCATGTTTGATGGATATTTCTTAACTTGTTTTGTTTCATGTTGTAGCTTTTGATGGATATGTGGTAGTGGAAATGGAATCAAGGGAGGCCACATTGTCTCCGACAGCAGAGGTTGAGGCCAGAGTGGAGGAGAAAGTTGACCTTTCAGAGCAGCTGGATGCTTTAGAAGTAGATGAGGAGGATCTGCCAGAGGACCCAGCCCAGGTTGAGATACCACTGCCAAACAGTGAGGAGCCTGCTTCATTGCCTGTCCAGACTGCACCTTCCACTGCTTCACTCCCTGCTGAAGATGATAGCACTTCTAGTGGAGAGAAGCCAAAAGTGTCATATGCCTCTATTGTAAGTTAGTGCTATGTCTGTTCTTCAAGCATTATTCAGTCTTAGGGAACAATGAGGTTCCAGTGCAGATGCGCACTATCTATTGTGCAGTTTGATAATGAGTGCACTGCATTTGTTGTTATGCATACAGCTACGGTTGAGAAATGAAGGGGGCCCTGCTCCACCAACATCACATGTTGTGCCCAAAGCCACACAAGCTCCACCGAAAGTGTCAGCTGTTTCAGTTCACCCTATCTCTTCTTCATCAGCCCCTGCTGCAGGCGATGCACACAACACTGTGGATGAAAATGCACCTCCTGAAGCTGAAGGTCTGTTTAAATTGCTAAGAACTGTTCCCATCAGCAATACTATATTTGCAATGTGGGAGATAATGCTGTTGGCAGAAACGTTGGTCTGGTCTACTTATGGGGAGAATGCACTTGCAACGCTGCCTTGTATGTAAATCATGGCCTTGTGTCTTGTGCAGCTGATGTCCATTCTGTGTACATCAAGAACCTGCCAACTAACATTACACCAGCTGAGGTTGAGGAGGAGTTTGTTCGATTTGGGCCAATCAAGCCCGGAGGTGTCAATGTTAGAAGTCAGAAGGTATTTGATCACTCCATTTTGTGGATTTTGAAGAGGATAGCTTCTGCAAGGTGAATGTTGCTGATATCAATTCTGTCTGGTATCAGCTAGGTGTATGCTATGCATTTGTGGAGTTTGAAAACACAAGTTCGGCTCAAAGTGCAATTGAGGTACTTCTGCTCATAGACATTGTTCTCCATTCAGTACTTGTTTATGTGAGGGAAATGAAGTGTGAGGTATTTGTAGAAAATCTGACATGTTTGTTCGCAAGACTAGCTTTGTCTGTATATTATTATTGTTCCCCAAGCCTGGGTGGGATTAGATCTACTGATTTTCCAAGTTTGGATTCACATGCAAACTCCAGTTCTTGGTGATATAATTGTTAGGTGTTGGTACATTGTAGTCTGATTGATAGTGCTGCCTGTCATGCAGGCCTCTCCGGTGTCAATTGGTGGTCGCCCAGCATATGTTGAGGAGAAGAGAACCACGGGATCACGAGGTTTGAGAATCTCACCTTGTCATTCTGGGCCTCTTGTAAACTAACAGTAAATTTATGAACAGTCTGCATTTGAGTGTTGACACATACTGCTGAACAGCTGAAGCTTTAAAGCAGTCCTGAAAATTCTCAGGGCAGCTGTTCTTTTATGAACTGGGAAAACTGGGTCATGACTGAGTTATGATTGTACAGGGTGACTTTGTTCAACATGACAGGAAATGGAGGCAAGTAAATGTCATGTATGTTTTTGAAGGTAGGTGCTGACAAATTTTGGTGTGGGGGGGGTATTGTACACTCTCAGCTCCAAGACAACGAATGCAGGAGGCCAGGAATGATCGCCCTTACCGCAGTGATGGTGTTCGAGGGCGTGGCTCATTTTCAGGGCGGAGTCTAGGACGTGGTTCAGGCCAGGAGCATGATCGTGATGTGTCAAACAGGAGACGTGCATCTGGAGCACCTCGTGGAGGGTATGCCGGTCCTGACATTGTGGGTGGGTCTCCTAATGGCAACAGCACCAATAATGGAGCAGATGTCAACCGCCATGATGGACAAAGTGGGAATTCAGCTGGGTCAAGGCCCTCAAGACATGGTTCTGGTAACCATCCCGCCCGAAATGGGTCTAGCTCCTTCCCTCGCAACGGCCATGCAGCAGCCACTCCTGCCTAAGGTCAGACAGCAATTTGGAAAGGTAGTCTTGAATCTTTGTGAGAAAAAGGGAGAAATGGGAGAATGGGAAACTGGTGGATAAGATAGAAGTGGGTGCAAGATCATGAATGGACTGCTGGAAGAATTCATTCAGGTGATATGGGTCACTGCCACAGGATGTGTTGGGGCGGGGGGGAAAGGCATCTTGTTGGGAGAGCAGTGTAGTGGACGGAACATGAATGGCAATTTTGTCGTCTAGTACAAGGTTACCCTTAGGGTAATCCTACTTTTGGGGAAGAGCTGTACTTTGCCTGTCTTAATTGAAACAAGGGTGTACTATGGAGGGATTTTTCCCAATTTGATACTGGTTTAACTCGTCAAAGGTTGGCATCTGATTTGTGTTAGTTGATGTCTGAGCTTCCTACTGTGATTTTGCAATCTCTCCTGGTTATTTCTCTGAGTCTTCTTGTCTTTGAAGAGAGGTCTGAAGCAATCTAATTCCGAACTGTTTACTGGGCTATAGCTGTTATTGATACTTTAGTGAGCTCAACTTGTGTAAGAATCCTTTGTTTTGGATGTCAGTACTGTCTTGTTGGTTACATACTTAGTTTATTACTTACAAGCTTGTAGCTGGAATGAGGATATTTTTGACACTTTTGATCAGCTGTCTCTTGAGTGCTGGCCAACATTACGGCAGTGTCTTCCTGGTGCTTCTGAAAATGCAACACAAGCTCAGGATGAGGATTTCCTATATTGGTTTACCCAAAATTTTGGAAGGATTATTCTATGTTTATCTATACCTACCAACTCAGGATGTGGATTTTGTATAGCAGTTTGCCCAAAAATTTGGATGGATTATTCTATGTGTATCTATGGGTGAAGTCAGTGTGTTACCACTTGTGACATGCACACAAAAGATAAGTACATGATGAAATAACAATGCAACACCTTCTTGAAAAATGTATTCTTAAGATTAAATTACATGTTATTCTTTCACGTTTATATGCCATCAAAAACTAATCCTCTAAAGTGACATGCACAAAAGATGCTTAAAAAATGTGTTGTTTTTTTGTTTTTGAAGTAATTTTGTGACGGTTGGATGTTCAAACATGAACTTTTGTTTAAAACACAAAGAAAAGTTCCCGAGATCAAAAGACCATCCATACAGTGGCAAAAACAAAAGTGTCAAGGATTCACTTGTATACTGTAGTACAGGGGGTAGGTATAGCTTCAATGCATGGTAGTTGCATAATTAATAAAATTTGAAGATTCCATGTTGAAAAATGGAATATTGAATCTTCCAAAAGATTCTTTAGTTCCCTTCCGCAAAAATTTTGTTCTGTGAAGAAAACATATGAAAAATTTCGACATTCTTTACAAATAATATAATTAGTGTGGAAGCTGCCCAGGTACTGGGGTATTGGGAAATACAAATTTTCACCTAATAATTTAGGGATTTTTTTTCTGCCAAACCAAACCCCGGGTCCAGTTGCTCAATATAGTAATAGGGTAAGGGACGGGTAGTAAACGGGTGAAATGACACATACCCGCATTCCACGTTCAGATGCGGGTACCCAAAATCGGGTTGGGTACGGTAGATTCTGATCCGGCAGATTTGTGGGCGGGTACAGGCGGGTATATTGTTTTGATCCGCAAACCAGTTGTAATGACCCTCAGAAGAAGGGAATATGGGACTGACAGAGTACCACTATTCCGCGCGGAATGTTGCCGGCACGATTAGGGTTAGGACCGTAACGTCCCTGTAAGTTGTTGATTTGCAGATTTTTCCCTCCCTTGTCGCACTTGTGCGTCTGTTTTGCTTCTTTTGCTCTCCCCGCTCTCTCTCTCTCGCGCCAGCCGCCGTTCCGCGCCATTGCTCACACCGATCGGCAAACCTAATGCGTACACAGAAGGCACCGTCCCCGTCTCCTGTTCCTCCCCGATCTGCTCGCAGATCATCATCGTCTCCTTGCTCTCGATTCATCTATTGCTTTTGTTTTATACAAATTCTTTGACTTGCTTTGTTCCTTCTAGGCTTTAAAAACGAAAAAACAGCTTTTGGTTCGTCACCTTCTTGGTCGTCCTTCTTCTCTCTTTTCCCCCTTCTTCTTTGGCGGGGCTGAGCGCGTGTTCTTTTGGTGCATACTTCCGATCCGAGGCTCAGAGAGTGTGTTTCGGTGGTTTGAGGTGTCGGATCTTGTGTCAGGAGGGCGGCTGCTGCCGCTGCCGGGGGAGGAGGTTGCTACAGCTCTCCCTGGGTCTGGGACCGAACAGACGGTAAAGCCTCTTTCGTCTTTTGGTAACGTTCTTTGTGGATCTCTGGGAGGATAATAAAAGGCGCCGGTGGAAGGTCTTTTATGCACTGATGTGTAGATTTTTCTTTTTGCGTTTCTCTTTTTGAAATGGTTTGATTGCAGCTTTTTTCTGGGGTTTTGTTTTTTCTTTTTTTTTTTGGTCAGGGAAGGGTGGCTTATACTTTTGGAGAGGTATCTAGTGGTTGCTTCACGTGTTACAAGTTTGAGCAATGAAAAATAGCTGTGATATCAGGCAACAATGAAGCTGGTAAACATAGAGGATAGGTTGCATCCACCGCAAACATGAATGTATATAGGAGGTAGTTGTCTGAAAGGTGTCTTGTAGGTTTGGTGCAGAAGCTATGGCGAGTCATCCGGGAAACGCTCCCTCTGCTCTCCCAGCAGCAGCGCATGTGGTATGCCATGTGATTCCTGAATTACATTCAATAGTACTGCGTGGGTTAGAAGCATCAAACTTTTAAAGAGCTCTCTGTTGTAGTCTATGGATGTGTCCTCCCTTTCTGCACATTGTATTGACAAGGTGAAGGTGGGGTTGGCCACACAGGTTGGGAATGCATTTGTGAACCAGTATTATAATGTGCTACATCAAAGTCCTCTGGTTGTGCATCGGTTTTATACAGATGCAAGCCGCCTTACACGTGCAGAGGCTGGTACTGATGGTGCAGTGGACACTGTAGTGACTCAAACCGTATGCATAATTAACCCCTCCCTAACAAAGCTTTCACTGCATGGTGGTTGTTTCTCCATTATGCAAGGATTATAATTTCGTGCCTGCTTTTCATTCATGTTGTCCTGCTAATATGTGGGCTTCATATTGATGATGCAGGAAATCCATGACAAGGTAATGTCATTGGATTACTCAGACTTCAAAGCAGAGATCAAAACTGTGGACTCCCAGGAGTCACTGATGGGTGGTGTTCTTGTGATGGTCAGTGGATCACTTTCCACCAAGAGCACTGGAAAGAGGAACTTTACACAGACTTTTTTCCTTGCTCCGCAAGAGAAAGGGTACTTTGTGCTGAATGACATCTTTCGCTACCTTGATGAGGCACCACTAGTATCAAAACCAGCTCCTAGCTTGCCTAATGGTGTGGCAGAGCCCCCACTTGCACCATATGTACCAGAGCCAGGTACACTTGCTAAGCTAACACCTGTCCAAGCTTTGTGTGTTGTGATTGTTTGGACCCTTTATTTTGTATGGATATTTGTAAGCTTTTATTGTTTTGGATTGTAGCTTTTGAACAAGTGGTGGTGGTGGAAACGGAATCAAGGGATGCCACATCACCTCCAGCGTCTGAGGGTGAGTTGAGAGTGGAGGAGAAGGTTGAGTTTTCAGAGCAGCCAGAAGCTTCTGAAGTAGATGAAAACGATCTGACAGAGGACACAGCACAGGTTGAAATATCTTTGCCTCACAGTGAGGAGCCGGCTTCACCACCTGTCCACACCACATCTTCACTCTCTTCACTTCCTGCTGAAGAGGATGGCACCTCTACTGGAGAGAAGCCAAAAGTATCATATGCATCTATTGTAAGTTACTTCTATGTTGGTTTGTTTAGAATTGCTGAGTCTTGGGAACCATAAGATCCAAGTGCAGAGATGAAATCTCTATTGATCAATTAGAGAATGAGTGGACTGTGTCTGGTTTTGCATTCAGCTACGGTTAAGAAATGCAGGAGGCCAACCTGCTCCCACATTCCATGCTGCACCAAAAGCTGCACCAGAAGTACCAGCTGCTTCAGCTCCACCTACACCTTCTTCATCAACTCCTGCTGTAGGCGATGCTCACAACACCTTTGATGAAAATGCACCACCTGAGGCTGAAGGTTCACTGCTAAGACCAGCTGCAATCAGCAACTTATGTTATGATTGTGCAGTTATTGTGGTTTTGCTCTTGTTGTGGAGAACATCAGGAAGATTGCCTTCTAAATATGATGGCCTTTTGTCATTTGCAGCTGATGTCCACTCTGTGTACATCAAAAACCTACCAAGTAACATTATGCCAGCTGATGTTGAGAAGGAGTTTGCTCGATTTGGGTCAATCAAACCTGGAGGTGTCAATGTCAGAAGTCAGAAGGTAGTGATCACTCCATTTTGCAAATTGGGAAGATGATAGTTTCTGCAAAGTTTAATTTTCTGACATGAATTCTGTGTCTGGTACCAGCAAGGTGTGTGCTACGCATTTGTGGAGTTTGAAAATGCAAGCTCTGCTCAAAGTGCAATTGAGGTACTCCTGTTCATAGATATTCTGTTCCATGCAGTGCTTGTGTAGAGGAGTTTCTGAAAGTGTTTGTGCAGTGAGACAAGCTCAGGTCATGAACTTCAGGGAATGTGAAATGTATGAGAATCTCACTGTAATGAATCCAACAACTTAGTTGTGCAAGACTACGCATATGTATACCATCCTGGTTCCTCGAGGCTTTTATGAGTCTTTAGCTTGGTTTAGAGCCATCAATTGCTTCGAGTTGAGAATCTGCATCCATAATGCAGTTCTGTCTGACATGATTATTAGGTAGTGGTACATTGTAGTCTGATCAGTAGTGCTGTCTGTCATGTAGGCCTCCCCAGTGTCAATTGGTGGCCGCCCAGCATATGTTGAGGAGAAGAGACCAGGTGGATCACGAGGTTTGAGTACCTCACCTTGTCATAGGACCTCTTGTATTCTAATAGTACACTAACAAACTGTTTATACATACTGCAGAGCAGTTGACTTGGTCTATTTGATGTAGTCCTTGAAAATTATTATGCCAGAGGTCCTTGCATGCTCTTGGATAATGGGCCATGATTGTTCTGTGTAGAGACATTGCATGGTACAGGGTTGTGATTACGCAGAGTAATTGTTCCACAAGATTTGTCTTTTTTGTCTGCTTTATGTAAGCTTTGATTATGTATGTACATTGTAGGAGATGGTTGCTAACTGAGGGTGGTTGTGCTACAATCTCAGATCCAAGACAACGAACACAGGAGGGCAGGAATGATCGTCCTTACCGCAGTGATGGTGTTCGAGGACGTGGCTCATTTTCAGGGCGCAATCTAGGACGTGGGTCAGGTCAAGAGCGGGATCGTGACATCTCAAACAGGGGACGTGCACCTGGAGCACCTCGTGGAGGGTATGCTAGCCCTAACACCATGGGTGGAGCTTCTAACAGTACCAGCACCAATGGTGGAGCTGATGTGAATCGCCGTGTTGATGGACAAGGTGGGAATGCAACTGGGCTCAGGCCTTCCAGGCGTGGTGCTGGTAACCAACTGCCGCGCAATGGGTCTGGGTCCTTCCCTCGCAATGGCCCTTCAGCACCCACTCCTACCTAAGGTTAGACAATGATTTAGAAAGTTGGTCTCTAATCTTGGTGAACAAGAGGGAAGAGTGAGAGACAGGGAGGAGAGTGGACAAGATAGAATTGGATACCTGGGCTATGCTGCCATGAATGGACTCCAGAAGGATTCGTTTAGTTTGCCAGATATGTGTCACTGCTACAGGGTGTGCATGTAGAAGGTTAGTAAGCTTTTAAAGTGGTCTAGTTGACGCAACATTTTCTTCTGAATTTTGAGTAGTAAAAGGTTTACCTTCATGCCCAATTCTGCTTTTTGGGATGAGGTGTATTTTGCCTTCCTTATTAAAACAAGGGTGTACTATGTAGGGATTTTGCAATTTGAAACTGGTCCAGCTATTGAACAGTTGGCAGTAGGTTGTCATGGTTGATGTTACTACTGTGGTTCTGCACTCTTTTCAGGATTGTTGCTCTCAGCATTTGAGTCTTTTAAGAGACCTGAGAGAAGAGCTGATCTGGAACACATGAAAGTTTTTGTGAAACCTTTACCAAGCTCAGCTAGTTTAAGAATCAATCATTTTCTCCAATGGCTTGTTTCAGTTGTCTTCTTTCCCTACTTTTTTTTCTGTGTTTTGTTGTAAAGCTCTTGTCATGGTGCAGCTCTCATACCACTTATGTACGTTGTGTAGTGTTTGGCACAAAGTTCCCTGAACCATGGTTTTTGAATTACTAGAAATATTCTTAAGTTTATTGCTGATAGATTTGGACACATTAGAAATACCTAAGAATATATGAAAGTATGCATTGGACTGGCCTTCATCAAGAACCTGAGCCATGGAATCACTGTGACAAAAAGATAAGGATTTAGGGTTTGTGAGAAGAGGGTGTTTTCTGTCATTGTCTTGGCCCCAGAAACCATCTTCTATCTTGTTGTCTTGTTGTGCACAGTATTACTTCTGATGGGGGAGTTTTATGTTGATGATAAGTATACCTTTAAGGAGGAGCTAAAGTTTAGGGATCAAGGTTATGTTGTTTGTTTTCTCTTCTGTGTGGTGGAAAATGGTGCGAGTGATGGAGCTGGACAGTGGCGCGAGGCTACAGGAGGCGTCGAATTTTCCAAGCTATGTATCTTGTTTCTAGTAAATAGAGTAGCTGGTTTTTGTTGTGTAGGATCTGTTTTGTTTGAGGAGATGGATATTGGGATGAATGCCCGTGAGATGCAGCAACATTTTCTTGACTCCAAGAATTCCACTGCGCTCGAGTTAGGAACAGAATGTTGGTCTTCAGTAGGTTTTTAGAGGCAGATAATGGAAGAGATGAGAGGCTCTAGAGGATTTGCTGGCTGGTCAGTTGTGGAGTTCACCAGTAAAATTTGTTATGTTTGAGTCGAGCCTTAGTGATTGTTTGGGAGGGTTGAGTACCTTAACACTGGGAGCTCCGAGTAGTTGTTCCTTCATGGGGAAGGTGGGTGCTTACTTGGAGATTTTCCGAGTTTTGCCAATGATGGGATTATTGCTTGTTAAAACACTTTGACCCTTCAAAGGTTTTATCAAGGCCTTCCCAAGTTCTCAAGGGTTTTTGCTTCCACTTCACAATTCATGGATAATTAATGTTTGAATATTTTGAGTACACAAATGAGGACCATTTGAGCATCACGGATTCAAAACACACTAGTATTCTTCTCAGGGCAAATGCTCAATTCTTTTGTCTGAAGTAAACCTGCTGTTTAACCTAGGCTTTCTTCAAAAACAGATTGCAAGTTACAGCTACCTTTGCCAAGAATCCAAAACTTGGGACTTGAATGTTTTCAAGCGAATTTCAAGCTCCCTTCCGATTTGGATGGGGCAAGTGGACAGACTGGAGGACAAAATCGTAGCAGTATTTAGTACTGACTGCATTCATTTCCTTTGGCCTGTTTAATATTTTCGGATGCTGTGATGTGTTTTCAATTTCTGATATTGGGTCATTGGCTAGCATCCCAAAATAGATTTAGCATTAAATGGCGACAGGCTTTTACAATTTGTGTTTAGAAAATCAGTTAAAGGGGCTCCAAACTAAAATTAGATCCATACGTGGTGAATTTTCTTAAAACAAAACGATTACTCCAAAATTCGGGAATTTTTTTCCGATTTTATTTTTGGAAATAAAATATTTCATTATTATTGTTATTTTTCACATTTCAGTGAAATTTTGCACCAAAAACAAATGCTGATTAGATGAAGAAAATGTCCAAAAGTTGTCCTAGTTCATGGATTAATGCACTTCAAGGAAATTCCAATTCAAAGACTCATCATGTTCAAAGGATGATACAAAATTCTTTTAAAAAGAAAAGATAGATCCAAAAGATACTCCAAAAAAATACTTATATTTATATGCATTGGACGATGATCAAAAAATAAAATAAACCCATGTTTCCCAAGT
>Ga0116227_10008498_pt1 | contig 19308 bp, 4 predicted proteins | sample S1TSphgellanicum_FD_89693 | JGI IMG/M metagenome (GOLD analysis project Ga0116227, IMG submission 89693) | Host-associated microbial communities from peat moss isolated from Minnesota, USA - S1T2_Fb - Sphagnum magellanicum MG | ecosystem: Host-associated > Plants > Peat moss > Unclassified... | reverse complement strand
CCACTACCGACTCCTCGCCCTACCAGGTACGTTACGGTCTTGCTACCTGCTACCCTACTGTTGCTGCCTACTTGCCTGGTTGGAGCTACTCTTCGACCTGCCTACATTTCAAGCCACTTGCACCCGACCAAGTGTTTGGCCGGGCCGGGGGGTAATTTTATCCCACTTTCCTAATTTACCCGGACAGAAAAGCGGGGGGGTGGGTGGTTTGGGGGGCAGGGGAGGGCTTCACCCCAGGACATTTATTACACACAATCTGTCAGTAGAACAGCTTTAGAAGCCAATTCTGGCATTTTGAATATATATGGAAGCCGGTTTTGGTGTCTTATATATATTCAGGTAGGTACTTTTCAGTGAACTAGTAACCCACCAGTGCACCATCCACTGGATGGATGCCCAGTTTGTGGATGAATCTCAACTGAGTTAATATTGGGTTTAACACCTTGGTAGCCAATTCTGTAGGAAAATAGGTCTCATATATAGGTAGAAAATAGGTGGTAATTAATAGGTAAGTAGATGGTTTATAGTTTATACTATAGGTAAATCTCTGTTTTTACTACTTATCTACTAACAACCTGCTTTAAGGGTTGTTAGTAGGTAGGTAGTAAAAAAATAGCAACTGACTTTTAACCACCAGGGTTTGCTAGTGAACTGCAACCCAACAGAAAACTGTTTCCTGACCACTTACCATCCATCCTTCATGGGTTGGGTGGTCATCCACTTGTGATTGGAATCAACCATGGGGAAACACTTGTGTGGTCAGTAACACCAATTATGCAGTGGAATGGACCCTGCTACACCTGCTAACCATCCCAGGGAATGACCTCTTGGCCTAAAAAGGCCTGATGCATTCCTAGGTGGAATGGGTATATTTCCATAATAGTCCTAAAAACACTGGAATTGCCTTGGTGGTAGCAGATTAATTTTTGCTGTAATCAGTTCTGCATAGCAGTTATTCTTTATAATTAGCTCTCTGATTGCTTTAGAAGCCCACTCTGCCAATTCTCTGTGTAATCTTAGAAACCACTGGAAATGCCTTACTAGCAGATTATTTTTATGTGATGAGTTCATATAGAGATTTTTTTAATTTTTTTTTTTAATTAGCTGTCTAGGTCTCTGAGAGCTCTAGGAGCCTTTTTCTCCATTTTCTTTGTATATCTTAAGAACACAATAATAAATGCCTTGGCAACAATTTTAAATTTTAACTTCAGCACTTGGTATTTTAATTTTGAAATTTTTGACAAGTAATGGTTAAGAAAATAATAATAAACATATTTTTTTTATGTTTATGGGTTAATCTAGTGTGTCACTTCAAACCTAATAGTTAGAAACTTGCAGATTCTTACTTTTATAATAATTATAAAAATTTCAGCACAAGTAATAAATAATTTCTCAAATTTTTGAGAAAAAATAAAAAATAAGTTTATTTATGCCAATACTAATGTAAGTAGGTGTAAAGTCGCTCTGGTTGGTTAAAAAATAGATATTTACATAGAATGTCTATAATCTTGAGAAAACAAAGATTTTTAGTTTAAAAGGTGCAATATTGCATAAAATTGGCAAGAATTAGCCCATAACCTGATGTTCAATTGTAGGACCTTCCATCTCGTACCTTTGAAAGGATGCATAGACATTCCATGTAAATAGCTTGTGCAAGCATATAAAATCCATTCCAAGTAAAAAATATTACTCAAGTAAACAAGAATCACAAAACAAACCAATAGTTGGACATTATTGTTTACAAACAAACACATCCAAACATTGTGCAAGGTTTCACAAGTAAAAAAGTTTTTTTAAGAGTCCTTTTACAATGCCTACAAGCAAATAGAGTATTAAAGTTCAAAGTCCTAGAACTATTATGTAATGTGTTACATAAATGAACACAACTTCAATGGAATTATTCAACAACACCATCTTTAAGTTCAATCACACTACTAATTTTAAAGTTTTTAAATATTTTAAAATTAACTTCATTTTTTTTGTACAATTTAATTATCTTCGCCATTGATTTTTTTTAATGGAAAATTTTCACCATCTTGTGAAAAATATTTTAAAAATTTATATTGCATCATAAATCCTTTTTTTCTTGAAAAAACCCCAATTAATTTTTTAAACCTTGATACAATTGCCTACAATATGAAAAGGTGTTTAAATTTTTATATTTCATATTTTGAATATTGCCAAATTTGGCTAAATATACTTATGAACTATCACCATTTGAGCAACATCACAAATGATTGTGACTAAACTAATAAAATGCACCTTTAATGAAGATTTGAAGCACAACTGACATCTAAACCATGTAAAAATCCATATAAATTTACAAGGATCAACAAAGTGTGAAAATTTAACAACACTCATTTAGTTGGCATCACATATACAAATTAGATTTAATTGAACATAAGATTTGCACACAAATGTAACAAACCCCACTGTCTATATAATAACAACTTGTTTCATCAAATGTGATGAAGTCGAGTGTGTCCTCTCCTTTCCTCATCATTTGTGATCACTTGTACATATGTGAAAATTGTAAGTGTAAAAAATATAATGCCAACAAGCTTTAACAAATATACTCCTTCTCAATTGAAAATACCATGGTAAAAAAATTACCCAATCTTTTAAAAAGAACAAGGAAAAAAATGAAAGGCAAACAATTGAATGATTCGCCTATAATAACAACTTTTTTACATCAAATATGTTGAAGTTGAATACATCCTCTCCTCTCTTCACCACTTGTGACCATTTGCATATTTTGAATCATAGTCATACTTAAATGCAATATTTTGATGAATTGCAACTTTTACATTTCATGTGACTTGTCCAATAACACTCATATCATAGAAATATTTTCAACTCAAAAATTTTATTCCAAGGCTAATTGCAAAACACCATTTTTTTCATAGGGCAAGAATCATGTTTTGTAAAATGTAACAACAAACCACCATGTCAAGTAAAAAAAGGTTGTGTAAATTCAATTTCAAAAATAGCCTGCTGTTTTTTTTGTTTTAATCCCAAATGAATTTCAACAACATATTTAACTTAACACAATTGTTTATTATCTACCATTTCAAATATGGTATGGAGCATGTTTTTGATTTGTTCGTGAGTGATCATCAATCACAGTAGGAAAGGCTAACCCTTGTTGCCAAGAATGTAAGGTCAGGTATGTTTTTCACCTTGATACAGTTGGAAAAAAAATTTGTTGACAATTGTATGGTACAAGTTCAAAACACATAAGATGCAAGTGTCATTCACTGAATCATGCATACTTCAAAAAACATCTCTCAAAATATTTGAATTTCAATGCCAATTAGAAAACAAACTTTATGTTAACCCTAAAGTTTTAAAAAACAACATTTCCTTATAACTTGTAAAGCAAGACATTAAAAAAACAAAAGTTGAACAAATATGCAACAACAAAAAAATGAAATAATAATCTACAAGAAAAAAGTTGCACATGGTGTTTAAAAGTGAATATAAACAGTAACTTATCCTGCATCAAAAAAACATGAAACACAAAGTCACATGTAAAATCAAGTAGAATCCTTGTTGAATGAGTAGAATGTGAATGCAATTGTAAAGAATGAAGAATGTTATAAAAGCTAAAAAATGTGAACAATGCAACCTTGTAACTACATGTCAACTTGTTAACTTGTTCATAACCTTCTTTTCTTGAATGGCGATATGGTGAGAAAGGTAAAAAATGGCCACTTCCAAAATGATGATAAAGTAAAGAAGTTTAGTAGGCTGGTCAAGGTAGAGAAAGGTCACGTTGTGAATAATGAAAAGTAGTTAACAACACTTTTTTTCAAACCCTAACATCTTCTTCCACCTAACCCTATAAACCTTAATTTGTGATGATAATTAACCAACTTTTTGTCTAACCTACTTGTATGTGTGAACATTCTTTAATCAATGTGAAGGCAAAGTATGAGGGTTTTATATGATAAGTTACCAAGGTAAAGCCTTGGTATTAGAACAATTCACGTTTGGGGAATATTAAGAACTTATATATGACCATAGGAGGGATACCTAATGGGCATGTGTGGAGGTTAACAATTGCATATACTAATCTATCAACCTATTTGGATAACCTTACATCAATTAAGATTATTATTATGTAGTTTATAACTACATCTCCATTTTCCATGTGAACATTGTACAAGCCCACAATCTAATAATAATATAATCACTTCAATTGTTTGATTTAAGCAATTATACTTGAATTGAATAATAATTTAATTTTAATATAACACCTATGTTTGCATGAACTAAAATCAACAAAATATAAAAACTTTAAATCACAAGTGGAAATAACTTTTGCCATAAATGCAATGGAACTATCATGTAAATTATCATAAACTATCAATACCCAAATATTTATTATGATAATTTAAAGGTATTTATAATGCATTAAGAGATGTTTGACCATTTATAAATCATAACCTTAAGTTAGTGAACAAATGAGGTCAACATTTAAAGGTCCTTGTAAATATTTTCCTTATTTTTACAAATACAAATTGCTATTCAAATCTACAAATTCCTAACATAATTCATAAACAAGTCCATATCTAATTTGGTTATTGTAAATTATGAATGATATATTTGATTCATACATCAATATAAACAAAAACTATTCAAATGATTTTATTCACATTAACTAAAGTTTCAACTAATAATCCATGTAGTCCCTTATTTTTGTAGATTCACATTTACTTTAAGAACAATGGACAATGGTTATTGTGAAATGTAGCAATATAAATGAATATATCCAATTTCATTTCACAAACAATATCCTAGAAGAAATGAAAATATGCAATATCACAAAATTTGAATAATATTATCAACTATCATTTCTTAGTATGAGGGGTACATTCCTTGCTATTTTATGATTAGCAACGTGTAATTAAAATTATTTGTTTAGGGATATTAGAAATATCCTTAAAGTCACACCTTGTCCAATGCCAAATGTGATGTTCACTTTTTCATTTCACCTTTTTTTTTTTTTAATTCGAGAAATTGGGACCCAAACTCAAAATAAAAAATGAACACATCTCTTGAATTACAACTACACCTTGTTTACCTAGGGGATCTACCTACCTATCTACCTACCTTCGTACTTAAGCTTTCAACTTAGTTACCAACCTATTTGCCTACCTAGGCCCTATATCATATTGACCAACCTACTTATCTACCTAGGTTGCTTACCCTCATACTTAAACCTTCATCCTACCTACCTACCTATTTAGGCTACATGTATATCTATCCAAGCTACATAAGGTATCTATCTATGAATCCACCTACTTACTACCTACTTAAATCACATACATACATAATCACCTAGGGTGTTTACCCAACTAGGTTACTACCTATTTAAGGTACTTAGTTACTTATGTAGGCTAATTAAATTACCTACCTAAATCACTTAATACCCACCTATGCTACTTATTTATTTAGGCTATTTATATAACCTGAGAAAATAGCTTGGAAACATTTCTTTTATTTACATTGGAAGCAAATGATAGGGAACTAAACTAATTTGATATCAAATTTAGATGTTATTTTTAATTCAATTCAGGCTATCTTTACATATGGTTTAAAAATGATCATGTCACAATTTAAGGTCTTGCACCCAATTTGGGCCAAACTAATTATGTACATCCCATGTTTGTGTTACTTTAAAAATATATCAATTATTTTGAAAACACAAAGTATTTGATAACCTATTATTATTATTTAATTTGTATGGTACATATATATTAAATTTACTCATAAACTTAAGTGACTTTCATAACCTTATTTCAATTGAAACTAATATTGCAACTTGAAGAAATTCTTCGAACTTGTAAGGTATACAATGTGTTCTTTGCATAATTATAACATTTTATTCATGATAACAATTAAGTAGGAGTGATGATTGGTTGTTGGATGAATGAATCCACCTATAAGACAAAAGGTCAAATTAGTGTGTGCATGTCCATATTAAACCAACCATGAAGAAAAAATTGCAAAGGTGAAGTGCCATTATTGTTATTATGTTAGTAGATGTTGCTAATGTTAACACTAAATATGTACATTTAAGTAATGTAATACATTTAGATATATAATGAGTCCGTTATTTCCCCAAATAAAATCTAGAATTTAAACATGTCATTATTTGAGCTCAACCTTTTAAATCCTTTAACCTATATTATATAACTAGGTAGCCTATGATATATTTCTTTTAATAAAAATTGGCACTAAAAAAAAGGACATCACCTTACATATTGATTATAAATTCTAACTAAATTTAACACCATCTTTTCATTAAAAGCCAACTTCCCTCACAAACATAAACATGACCCTATATTTTGGTTTCTAATGCATTTATTGTGTCCCATCCCACCCAGGTTGATAATCATGTATAGTTTGATGAAATAACCAAAAAAAAAAACTACACTCCTCAAATATTACAACTAAATAAGGGAATGAAACATATAACAAACATTGTGATGTCAGTTTGATCATGGATATGTTTGTTTTCAATTGAATGTCCAAATATTCCTTTGATTATTTGTGATCATTTTTTTTACATTGTTTGATGTTTTTGTTTTAAATTGTGATGCTTTTATTGCATGTCAAATGCATTTTTTTTCTTGATTCAAAATGTTGGTTGAATGTAATGAAAAAATTTCTTATTTATTTGTTGTGTTCATTCTTTTGTTTCTTAACTCAAAGTCTTATATAAAGTGGGTTGCATTTTAATCAAGACTTTAAAAGGTCAATTCAAAAGATGTTTCATTATATTGAATTGTAGGTTGGATATATTGCCTTAATTTTCTAGCTTTTTAAAAATTTCCTTATCATGGATAACTAACAACTTTTTACTATTGGTTGTTTTATTATGCTCATCAAGATGTTACAAATTTTTATCCTTCACACAAAAGCCACCTTTCCTTCCTTTGACTTAATTGAAAGTTAACATGTTATAAAGAACATGCAAAAAACTTCATAATCCCCTAGTGCATTCTTGTTACTTTTGCATTTCATGTTCATTATCTATCAATTTTCAAGTTCTAATTTGAATTGTTGGATGAAACCCAAAATTTTAAGATGAGAAAAACTATTTTGGTTTTCATTGTTCAAAAAGTGAAACCATTGATTGATAAACAAAACATGAAATATCATAAATAATTTATTATTGATATTCAAATGGCTCATTGTTTTGTGTTAATTTCAAGCTTGTTCAAGGTGTTAATCTTCTCATTTGTAGTGAATTATTTGCCATGGCAAATTTACTATTTGTTTTTAGCGTTTGTGAGGTTTTGTATGTTATCAATGTCATGAGTAGGTTTGGAAATTATTTTGTGGCCAAGAGGTGTGGAAATGCAAATGGTCATGTAACAATCCAAATATTGGTGTAGTTTATGAAGTGTGTTCAAGGAGCAATTGATAAAATCCACATTCCTATTACCAAGCCTTCAACTAGGTGCCTTTGCAAATGAATATTATTATTTCAAAAGAGGACATGGCTACAATGTTAATGTAACCCAAACTATTGTAGATTGTAACAAAAAATTCACAAATTTGTTAGTGGGTTTTCTTGGGTTAATCGATGAAGGTCAAGTCTTGTAAATATCATTTTTGTACAAACTTGCACAATATAAAAACTTGTTAGATGTAGTCATGGACATAATTTAAATGGACATTTCTTCCATACCTTATAGGTGACAAGGGGTATCTTATAATTTCATGGATCGTGACCCCTTTAAAGGAGGAGGATTAACATTCTATTTTTTATTGCCTTTACAACAAAAAAAAACACAAGCTTGGACAATTTATGAAATTGATAATGAAAAAGATTTTTTAAAGGTTATTTTGGAAATTTGAAAGCAAGTGATTTGTATACTTGACATGCTCATTTATGCTTGCATTTTACAAAATGTATTGAGGTCAAAAGGGAAAGTTCATGTGCATAACTGATTGAGAATCACAAAACAATTTGTAACAAACCTAACAAATGCAAGTTGTCTTCACACTAATGTGTACCACCCAAGGTTAAATTTGGTTGTCATTTAGCAAATTTGACTACTCTTTATTTGAAACCATAATAGAAATACCTAGAATGAAAAACCAAATTTGTTTATTTGCATTCATTTATTCGAATGCATCAATTGCACATTTGAAATTGGAAGGGATTTTAATTTTAAAATTTACTTGTTGAAACTTATAGTATTTTCCTTTTTTTTCTTAATGAATTCTTTTATGACATCTTAGGATAACCATTTTTTGAAAACAAATCTTTAAAACAAACGTTGTACAACATTATAATTCACTTTACAATGCATTTCATTCAAATTGAAATCTTTTATACCCATTTCAATGCCCAAAAAAAATCTTCTTGTAATTTGTAATGATTATGACATCTTTTTTGGTACACCTTAAGTTGGAGGTGCCTTGCATCTAATGAATAATGAACCAATAAATTATGGCATTGATGGTCAAGAAAAAATAAGACATCAATTTTGCCAATAATTAAATTTGTACCTTGGAAGAAAAAGAAATATCACATGAATTGAAGTGCATGTTTTTAAAATCCCTTTGCATTGAATTGAATCCATTGCATGTGATTTATCATATATTATAATTATGCCATAAGATTTTGCCATACTCTACACATTTGCCATCAAATATTAAAATTTTCTACTATCAAGTTCACAATATGTACAAGTATGCCAATCTTTACTAATGGTTTGCCATGAGGTCTACCATCTATTATAGGTCTACCATCTCTATAATGCATTTGAAAATGTATAATGTTTATACAATGTTTGAAAATTTGTCATATTTACAAACTTGTTAAACTAATTCAAATGCATATGTTGTGTTCGATTTTTTTTCATCACCAACATTTTTCTTTTGAACAATACTTGACATTGACATGAATGGTTAGTGACATTGCTTAGTCTTTGTTCATGAATGCCATACCCACAACTTACATAAACTAATAATTGCATTAACACAACACATTTGAATTGAATTGATTGTGTTGTGAACTTCTTGATTTGAAGTAGTCCTTGATGGTTTTTGCATAATGTCTATTTAGACTTTTGAATGTTTTTCTTCTATGACAAGGTTTGTTGTGTACAAATGATTAATGGAGCCCAACAACATTTGGCAAGTCTGTTTTCAATTGATTCTACAAGACTTATGTGGGGCAAGGAATATATTTGGTTCACCATGTGCTATTAGTTGATGGTCTTCATTGTGTCCATTGTTAGTTGATGTTGGAGGAGTTAGATTTTGATATGGTGTGGGTTTGTTGGGAAATCATTGGGTGATCAAAATCTAAATTGGGAATATCATTATGGCATTCATTAGGAGAAAATGGTTCCTTTTTTTTACCAACCATTTTTCAATTGCATGTTGTTTTCAAATATGTTACAACTATATATAAATAAATTCCATGTGGATCCTTGTGGTTACCAAATGAATCAAAACATCTATTAATTTAATAAATGTATAACGTTGAATGTTGATCGAGGTTTTTTTTGGAATTTCTTTAATAAATAATTCCTAGTTGACCTATAGTTGGGACATTGATTGCGAGATGACATCATGTGATTGCCATGGTCAACATCATCAATGTGTGGCATCATCCCATGGTCCATGTCATTTATGTGTGATGATATGATTATAATAGAAGTCGCATGTTCAATTAATTTGGTAGTTTTGTTTTATGGATGGATATAAAAACCAAACTAAATGAATGAAACATTAAGTATGTTGCAATTTTAAAACAAATTTTTTGGAATTATTTTTCCAATTTTATTGCAACTTTGTCCCAATTTTCCCAAAAAATTTGTGTCCTAACTAGGTTGCAACTCATGCATGACAACAATTTTAACTCAAAACATCATGGATTTATTAAATTACAATAACAAAAAAAATATTGTTGTATTACAACCAACCTACCTAACTTATAATCTACCTTCCTACCTAACTTGATTCACAACCTACCTTTCTACTTAAGTTTACGTAATTTACAACCCATTACGTACTTAATTACCTACTTATATAACCTCAATCTACATGTCTAAACAACCTAGACATGTAGGCTAGTTTGGTAGCTACAATACTAAACAACTAGTGAGGCTATAGGTAAATAGGTAACAATAGGTACATGTACATAATAATAGGTAGGTAGGTAAGTAATGTTAAGTATGTAATATACTATTATTTACACCTTATGCACACATTACCTACCTAGTTGCCTATTACCCACCTATCTTCCAACCTATTTTCATGTTACCTACCTTTCTACCAAATGCATTACCTACAACTTTCATAGGTAACTTAACTTACAACCTATTATCTTCCTACCTAACCTAAACAATCTACCTACTTAATTCATAGGCCACCCATATTGTATGAATGAAATATAATGTTGGCGGCAATGCATTGGTGGCAAATTCAAAATTTCAATTATATTTGTGAAAGTTGAAAATTAATTGAGATTGTTTGAATTTGCATAGTTATAAGTTAATCAATGTATTTCAACCATAATGATGTGACTTTGAATAGATATTTCATGTCATTATTAAAATATTTTGATGTAAATAGATACATCTTGCTTTTGGCCACTTAAATTCCTTGTTTGATTCATCATATTTATTTTTTCCTTTAAATTATTTCTCCAAAATCTTTTCCTAGGAAGACCTTAAGGTTTTTTACTACTCAATGACAATTTTTTTCTACACTTTATTTTTGTATGTACAAATGATCACAAATTATGAGGAGAGGAAAATATGCATCTAGTTTCATTACACTTGGTGCAAGAAAGTTGTTATTACTCAATCGTGTTTTTTTTTAGGCATTGGGTAATTAGTTTTACCATGGTACTTTCATTTTATTTCATTTGAAAGGGGTTTAATTCACGAAGTGTTCATTAACATTGTTTTCTCTATGCTTTATTTTGGGTATGGGTCCTACCACGCTATAAGGAGCCACACATGCCCCTTATACCAATGCCTTTTGATTGTTTTTTTGAAGAATAGATTTTAAACAATTTTAATATGTCTTTTATTTTTAATTTTTTTTTGATACTATTATGTTAAGGTGTACATTTAAGAATATTCCAAAATATGTCATAAAAATTATTTTCAAATTGTGTTTTTAGTGTCAAAATTACATTTAGGTAGTGGTTATAAGTCCTTATAATTGTAAATTGCGTATTTTTACTCATAAATTGATTCCAAATTTTTATGATATGCACATAATGTATTCAAAATGGCATTTTATAAAATATACGATGCAACTCATTGCAATTCAATTATAATTCAATTGCGATTTTATCAATACAACTCATTTTCAACTATTATACAATTAACTACATTACAACCATAATGTCATGTTGACATTAATAATTTGCATTCATCCATTAAAATTTGACATATGGCACTGTGAAATTTTTTAGATTAAAATTATTATTGTTTTGAAATATTGATCTTCATCATCTATTATGATTGTTAACGATGGTCCGAAATTATGACACATGGCATATTAATTTGAACTTCAAATAAACAATTAAATATTTATTTTAACAGCTAGATAGGTTGGTACATAACCATAGGTAGGTAGATTGGTAGGTCTTATTCGTAAAACCTATATACCTACATTACATACCTACATAGGTAGGTAATAACATTGGACCTAATTACTTATGTAGGTAGGTAGGTAGGTAAGAAAATACAAGATTAGGTGAATTACAAAATAATCATGTATTTTTATTTTTAATTTATTTTTTGCATTTAATGTTAAGTTTTATTAAGTTCATTCCAAAATGACATTTGTATTTTAATGTGAAAACGTAAGAAAAGACATTGTCAAGTTGTATAACTTCTTACATGGGATTCAAAAATCAAACATATGGGTTAAAAATTTTAGTTATTTTTTAGTTGTAAATTGAGTTGCAACAATATAAATATTTTCCCGCATGTTTTGTGTTTGTTCTTATCATATAAATCATACAATTAAACTGGTAATTATCTAATATTTATATATGTGAATTAATTATTTAACATTTAATTATTTTAAATAGTGATTTAAATCAACTATTTTAGTTCAAATAATTAATTTAGAATATAATTTATCTGATTTCATCTAAAATAGTTATCTGACAATTAAAATTTTGAATTACATATATGATAATTGATCATTTTGGATTGATTTTTTGAATAAAGTAATTAGTGAGCTAGTTATTTACATTAATTAATCTAATTCAAATAATTAGTTAGTTGATAAATTTAAATAATTAATATAAGATAAATAATTATTATAATTAACTAAAAGTTTAAAATATTTAAATAATTAGCCTAGTTCATCTAATTTGTTTGTTAGTTACTTCAAATAATTTACTATCAAATGATTTATTATCTAAATTCATATAATCAAGTATTTATCATCTGAATTTTAAAAAAAATGTTATTGATTATTTGAAGTAGCTAAAAAATTAATTATTTGAATCAAAATAATTTATAATTCATATTAATAGAGAATTATTTATTTTAATTATTTATTTCATAATAAATACATAAAATAAATATTAGTGACTGTTTTAATATTTATTGACAAATAAATCATCACTAAAAATTAAAAATCGAATATGAATTTGGGTTAAAAACATCAAGGTATAAGTAAACATATCCATATGGGTGTAGTCATACTAACATGTACCATTAGCAATCTTAACCACTACTTAATTTTTTAAACTTTGGATTTTAAAAAAATAATAATAAATAGAATAAAATTTTAAAAAATGTTATTGTGAATACATTATTATGTACATATCATAAAAATTTGGAATCAATTTAATGAGTGAAAAATACATATAAAAACTTTTAAATCTTTGTAACCATTGCTTTAAAATTATTTTAAAACAATTTTGACATTAAAAGCACAATTTGAAATTTTTTTGGGGACATATTTATGGATTTAGAAAATATACCACTTAACATAATAATATTTTAAAAACTTTAAAGATTTTTTTTAAAGACATATTTAAAAATATTAAAAAATATTCTTCAAACAAAACAATGGTCTAAGGGGGCATGTGTGGTTCCTAATATTGTAGTTGGACCCATATGTATACCTGTATTGAATTTTTAATACAATGTACGTGCATTGCTTTTAGGTTCACATTTAATTTAATTATATGTACTCAATTAATTAGTTTTTTAGTGAATTTAAATCATTAATGATATGGTAATTATTGATGAGATAATAATTATCTTATTTAATCCATTTAATTCATCATTAAGTATCCCAACTTAGATAAATATTCATTTAATTAGTATTTGATGAATAATTATTGTTTTAATATGTCCATATGATTTGATCTAATTAAAGTACTTATTTAGTTAATTAATTTAAAACTAATTATATGAATTACATTTATTTATTCAAATTAATAGTCAATTAATTAATATAGTTAAACGTATTAAACATAATCAATGTTTAATAGTCAAATTGTTGAAATAATAATTTTTCATAGAATATTACATATGAATTTGTATCCTCATTAAGTTATAAGTTGTTACTTTTATAGTTACTTTATTAGTTGTACCAATGGGAATTATAATTGCAAATGTATCCCATAATGGGGGTGGAAATGCAAACATGTAATATGATTGCATGTATGTACATCGTACACTAATTGCTTCATAGTTATTGCATCAATGGCATATTTACAACAATTATAAAATAGTTGTCACATGCAACTCCTTAAAAAATCAAACATGGTTGACTATAGATGTATGTATAGTGGTACAAATTACCACATTGAAGACCCATTTTCAACTAATTTATAACTATAATACAACTAACTATTTTTTTGACATGGCAATTTATTTACTAATTCCTTGTATTTCTAGGGGGATAATTACATAATAATTATAATATTCAATAGATAGTTGCACAATAGTTGTATACGAAGTGTTTTTTGAATTCTAGTTGAAGGGCAATGTGATTTCAATAAACACAATTTTTCATATTGTTGATGTTAAATATTTAGATGTTAAAGCCTTCATGGTGCATGTAGAATAAGTAGTTGAAAAGTAAATTGAATTGGAGTTGGAAATTGCAAAGATTTCAAATAGGTATCAAAAAATCATTTTTGAACAGTACCTTGGTAATAGACATTGATTTGATATGGATATTGTGAACATGAGTTTGCATTATAGTTCAGGAATTTTCATTAACATGGAAGTTGGCATGTGATATCGCTTGGTATATTATTAGGTATGGACCAAATCTTGTTCATGGTGGAGTTAAACCCTAGCTATGGTCAAGTTGAACATGGTGTTATTGAGTTGTTTTCAAGTTGAATGTGATGTTGATTTGGTCCATGGCTTCAACAATCCATTTGATGTTCTTGTTCATTGTTTTAATCAATGGTGAAAATGCATTCATTCATTTACATTTAACACCTATATTTTTTGGTGTAATTCCAAATGCAATTGTGTTGTTGAATGTTGTAAAATCAATAGATGTAGTTGAATTGTTAAAAAGATTTACTTCAAAGGGGATGTGTTGAGGACTACCATTAAGTTCATTTAGGTTCAAATAGTTCACTTTTGTGTGTGTGCATCATATTGCCATGGTGTTGGATGTTGATCACTTAAAAGATCTTACATGAAGGAGACAAATCTACAAAATTTTGATTTTTTTGTGTCAAACTGCAATAATTGGCATCACCTTTAGCTTGCAAGTCCCTTGCATGAATTGATTCATTTATGATTCATTTTCCTTGAACCACCTTTATTGTTTAATAAATATAATTGTTGAATTGGCAAGGTAAGTGATACCTATCTTGTTTTTCCATGGCCAATTCCCAAAAATGATGTGTGATTTGTAGTTCCCTTGTGGTAATTTTAAAGTTTATTGTAGTTGAATTTAGTTAGTTCCATTTGTCCATGCACACATATGTCAACTCCTTCTAGATTGCGTGTTCAAGATGTTTGCATTTGATGTCAAACATAAAAACTTTGTGATGTTCTTAATTTCCATGCTTTTGTCAAAGTGTTTAGTTTCCAACTTAGAAATTGCCTTTGCTTATGGTTTTACACATCATAATGTTCCTTAGAGCATCTCTAGTAATGTTTTGTATGTGATCTTGCAGAATAAAATTGGATGAAAAAAAGTTAGAATATGCTAATTTAACTCAAGAAAATTGTTTTGGCTCAACATAATTGCAAAGTTTACGGTGGCTAGTAAAAGGCGTAGCAACTTGCACATGCACAAAAGAATGTAATAAATATGATCTAATTATTGCTTAGTGTTTATGATTGGCCTATCATAATGATTCACCCAAGTGGTTTGTTATTAGTAGTTCCCCACTTATTTGTTATCCCAATTTTAGTTTTATGGGTGGGGTTGCAAAAAACTAAATAATTAAATCTGGATGTGAAAAATATTTTTGCAAGGTTGCATGCTAAGCATGGCTGGAAATGTTCTTATAAATGTTGATGTATTCATTGTGAATGTAATCATTGTGTTTTGTGTTTTTTTATAGAAAAGAAGATCATAATGCAATTATATTTTGTCACGATGTGTGCAATGTAAATAAACATAAACAATGCATTTGAAAGCTTTAGGATGGAGCTTTGTTGTGAAAGTTTGCAACAAATAATTTAAACAATATAGAATTTTTTTTATAGATAAAAGGAGGAGCTTGAAGATTGGTAGTTTTGCATATATTGATAACAAGAAAATAGAATGCCACATAAACATGCCATGCATGTTATTTATCAACGTTATGTGGATAAGTTTGAACAACAATAACTATTGTGGTTGTTAGGAATAACGCTATTAGTATTTATGAATGATATAATTTAAAGCAACTATATAAGTGGGCATGTATTGTAAGGAAACGAATAAAAATGGTAAGTGATTACTATATAGGTAGGTAAATAGGTAAAGCACATTGTTAGGTAGTTAAATGCATGTGGATGGTTTGTAATCAATATATAGCTAGCCACTAAATGGATAAAAGACAATGAAAAAATGGTCTTGTCCACATGACATCCATGTTGCATAGTGAGTTTGTGCATGTTGGTTCACTCTAGCCATTTTATACTACTTACCTACCATAGTTCCAATAGTTTTCATGTTCTTTTTGTTGGAACTACTTTTGTAGTATCTAACCTAGTTAGGCAATACTTAATTGCTTTAAAAAATTGCCAATTGTTTAAAAAAATACATGCATGCCATGTCACAAATCTTAAAAAACTCTCAAGCACAATAGCTTCATTATTTATTATCATGCCAAATTATTAATTATTATTATTGTTACTACAAAAGTAGAATGATAAATTTTGTTATTAAACACCTTGTTGTGGGACTAGTATGGCGAATTCAAATTTTTACAAAACATAGATACCAACAAACCCAAGAATTGGGAAAAATGATTTGCAAGAAAAAACTTGGCTGCCTAAAGATGAAGTAGAGGAATTCCTCTACATGTTGAGGTATAAATCAAAAATATATTTTTGAAGGAAGGTAGTTTGTTTGTCATGTTGGGATCTTCCAAACCAAGATGCTTGTTGTTAGGCTCTTGGTACCATTGGAAAGCCTTTGATGAGTAGGGTTGCAGTAAGTTGTCTCATAATGTTTCAACTTATGGTTGAGAAGTCATTTGAATATTGAACAAAAATTCATTAAAATTTTAATTTTAATTAAAAAAATTATGGGAAAATTTAGCCACACTCTTGATATTTTTGGAAAGCCTTTTATGAGTAGGATTTAATGAAGGTTGATTTGGAGAATTTTCTCCGACCCAAGGTGCGGGAGATATTGAATTTTGAGTAGCTTTTATCATTGAAAATTCAGTTAAATTACCAAAAAAATGGTTTTGGAAGGAAAAATGAGTTGGATAACTATTTGACACTTGGATTAAAATGACTGAGGCTACACAAGTAATAGTTTAAAAACAAGAAATGGAGTGTTGTGTTACATCTGCCCCATTCACAAAATTGAGACTCAAACCCAACCATGGTACAATCCTTTCTTAAGGCTGCTTTGGGCTTGTGAGGGAAGTGGTATATTTCAAAATGGTGGCAGGCAGGTTGAACCTTTTTATTCTGGTGGCCACTTTTATATGGTTTGTCAGCAACATTAATTTCTACACAATCTTCAATCTTGGGGGAGTGCACAATGAAAGCACCCTTGGAACCTAATTCTTAACCAGAGCCAGATTCAAAATTGTTATCAAATTATTGTGTGGGACTAGAAATCAAAAAAGTGTTTTAGAACAATTCCACAGATACCCAGTATTTTTTGGGCCTTCAAGAATATTTCTCATATCCAAGATGACTTACTTATTCTTCCTCAAGTCCCACCCATAAACATGGAAATTGGTAAAATGAAAGATCAAAGACCCTTTCATAAATAATAAAATCATTTGGATCAGTCATTATATCTGGTCAATCAAGAGTGATTGTTATATTGGTGCAATGTTTGTGTGCACAAATATATTGGCCCAAAATCATTTTACTTGCCCAAACAAAAGTAAACTTGACAATTCTTCATCCAAAACGTGATGTGCATGCATTATAACAAAATGTGTCCCTGTACGCAAAGTGATTTCATTAGATTTTGAGTGAATTCATTGATTGTAGTGAACAAGGATTAGTGAAAAAATAGTGAATTCATTGATCTAGTGAATTGCACTCACATTTTGTAATAATGAAAGCATCAGTGGAGATGTTCTAAGGTCCATCACTAGTGGTAAAATGACCTACATACTGTAATTTGGGTCAAATGCAATCATCAAATAATGTGAAAATGGGTTTCGTGTAAGGTAAAAAGCCCTAGGAAGAGGGTTGGGCATGAATAAACTACCTGTGTGAGGCAGGTCTTGTCTTTTTGCTCAACCTTCCTTAAGGGCTCTACTCAACATAAAAGAACTATGGCCATGTCCGTCAATGGATGAAGAATCTTACAATCTCACAAAAGGGATGAAAAAATGTGAGATCCCCTGGGAGGCAGGCCTATATGACCATATTTAAATGCGACTGATGCTTGACACTAATAATTCTCAAAAGGTTTGGCCACAAGAATGAAAAAAATTCAGAGATATTTGTCGAATTATCTAAGAATCAAGACTCGCAACTTATTAAAGTTATCCATAAAGTCACCCTCCCTTTCACCCCCTATCCCCTCTTTCAGTGGTATCCACAAAGTAATTTTATTAAATCTCGATATGAAATGCTGAAACTCAGCATTTAATGCACGAGGTTCGAGAGTAATTATAATAATTGTACAGGTAGGAGTAGTGAAAACATATGTAGCAGCAGTGGAGGCGCTCAGGAAAAAGGAAAGAGGGGATGAAACTCAGTTTACTATCAATATTGGTGGAAAAAACTAGTTTGGGTCCCAGTTATTTTGTTTTGTAAAATTTCATTCACAGTTCCGCATTTGATGCCCTATTGGTGTGCTGAAACTGACCATTCTCACCGGGCACAGTGAACCAACACCCACCAGCGCACCATCCACAGGATGCCCATTATTACTCAGCTATGGATGAACCTCAACCTCAACTGAGTTACTATTCGGTTTCACCTTGGTAACCAATTCTGTAAGAAATACTAAGGTCTCGTATCAAGGTAGATAGGTAGGAAAATAGGTAATTATTAGGTAAGTAGATGGTTTATACATAGGTAAGAGCTATTTTTACTATCTACCTATTAACAACCTGCTTGTGGGTTGTTAGTAGGTGGGTAAAAAAGAAAAAAAAGTAACTGAGCTCACCACCGTGGTTAGGTACGGAACTGGAACCCAACAGAAAATTGTTTCCTGGTCACTTATCATTCATCCTTCATGGTGTGCTGGTGGGTGCTGGTTCACTGCGGACTGGTGCCCCCACCCCCTCATCTTGTTCACAAAAGGGTTTTGAATGAAAACGGTCGCAGGATTCATAGAACCAGTCCAAGGAAGCAAAACTGACAGTAGAACTGGAATAATAATATTAATATGTCAGGATGATAAGTCAACTTTTGATGAGCTTTAAAGAATGAATGTAGTTTTCACTCTTGGAGCCAGAACTGGCAACCCCACCCCCTCACCAATCAACTTTTTAGGGTTATTAACCAGAAAGCCTCCATCCAGCCTTTCCTAAAGAGCTGGGTTGTTCTGGGAAAATGGATTCTGGTATGATGAAGTTCATAGTAATGAGAGAAGGTTCCCATTTATGGGCTTTACTTCTTTGCTTTGATTGAAGGGGGGGGGGGGGGGGGAGGCGTTGACAACTTTATTATATCTTTTCCCCTT
>Ga0116227_10008497_pt1 | contig 19308 bp, 10 predicted proteins | sample S1TSphgellanicum_FD_89693 | JGI IMG/M metagenome (GOLD analysis project Ga0116227, IMG submission 89693) | Host-associated microbial communities from peat moss isolated from Minnesota, USA - S1T2_Fb - Sphagnum magellanicum MG | ecosystem: Host-associated > Plants > Peat moss > Unclassified... | reverse complement strand
GAATGGTAGCAATGTTCTTTCTGAGAAGCTAGACCTTGTCTCCAACCTTGAAGTTTGGATGGTCCTTGCGTTGGCAGTCTGCTTGCTTCTTTTGCCACTCTTGTGTCAGCTTGAGCTCTGCCATAAGGTCCTATTGAACCTGTCCAAGCCTCTTGGCCCTTTCTTCAGCCGAGGGGATTACCGATCTCCAGGAATTTCAAGGCTGAACCTGGGATGAAAGCCATAATTGGCAAAGAACGAACTGATACCGGTCGATGCATGCGTTGTGTTGTTATAAGCAAATTCTGCTTGAAATAGCAGGGCCAGCCAATCGTCTTGTTGGTAGCTCACAGTGCAGCAAAGGTATTGTTTGAGTGTTTGGTTTGTCCGTTCAGTTTGTCCATTTGTCTCGGGGTGGAAAGCTGAGGATAGCCGGATGTTGACTAAAAGGAACTCGTATAGGCACCACCAGAACTTGGATGCAAACTAAGGGCCTTTGTTGGACACAATTTCCTTGGGGAGTCCATGCAGCCGGACAATCCCGTCCAGAATTGACTGAGCTATCTCTTCTGCCATGATCGACTTGGAACAAGGGATGAAATGGGCCATTTTGGTGAGACAATTAACCACAACCAGTATTGAGTTCTTGGCTTTGATAGTAGGGAGGTCCGTGATGAAGTCCATTATAGATCCCTAGGGTCGGCTAGGAATCGGCAGGGGTTGTAGGAGTCCAAACGGGCGATGCTTGGGAGCCTTGGATCGAACACATGTATCACAAGACTTGACATACTCTCGTAGCAGCCTGTTCATCTTGGGCCACCGATAATTCCTTGACACTAGTTTATGAGTCTGTGCCATTCCAAAGTGATCGGCTAGGGTGTTGTCGTGGCATTCTTTTAGGATCTTTAAGCGTATAGGTCCTTCCGGTACATAGATTAGGTTGTTTCAAAGGAGAAGTCCGTCTTGTTGTTCAAACTGATCTAGATCGTCATGATTTGGGTTCCTTGGTTGTTCTTGGAGTTCCTTCTTGATGCTGGTAGCCCAGGTATCTTCCTTAGTTGCCATTTTGATGTCCTTGACAAGGTATGAATCTGGGAAGGTGCTAATTGTTGTTGCAACTTGAAATTGCTCGGGCTTGAGTAAGGTTTGGGTCTGTTGGCCGTAGGCTTCATCCCCCGCTCGAAGCTCATATTCTGAGCGGTGAGATAGCACATTAGCCTTCCCTTGTTAGATGCTAGGCTGATACTGAATCTCAAAATCGAAGTCAATTAAAAAAATAGACCAATGTGCCTGGCGACAATTCAAGGTCCGGGTAGTCGTGAAGTACTGGAGATTCTTGTGATCTATCATAACTTGGACTCGATGTTGAGCTCCGACAAGATACGGCCTCCACTGCTCGAATGCTGTGATGATTGCCAGGAGTTCCTTATCGTAGACCTGGTAGTTGATTTCGGCATTGGTTAGCTTCCGTGAATAGATAGCAACCGGATGCAGCAACCCATTTATTCCGAATTGAGATAGGATAGCTCCTAAAGCAAAATCCAAAGTGTCCGTTTCCATACTGAATGGCTCGACAAGGTCGAGATGTATCAGGACTGGTGCAGAGGTGAATGCCATCTTGAGAATGTCAAAAGCAGCATGGGCCATTGGATTCCACGAGAAGGGCTTGTCCTTGCAAGTCAGGGCTGTTAGCGATGTTGTGATCTTGGAATAGCCTTTGATAAACCGACGATAGAAATTGGCAAACCCTAAGAAGTGTTGAATGTCCTTGACTAAGGATGGAGTAGCCCAACACTAGATGGTCTTGACCTTCAACTTGTCCATGAAAATGCCATTTGGAGAGATCACGTAGCCGATGAACGCCATTGAGGACTTGTCGAATTCACATTTTTCCAGCTTGGCGTATAAGCCATGCTCTCGAAGCGTCGCAAGCACCAATTGTACATGCTTGTCGTGGTCTTCTTGGTTCTTGGAAAAGATTAAAATGTCATCCAGATAGACCACGACAAATTCATCCATGTACTCTCGAAAGATATCATTCATCAAGTGCTAAAAGACTGCGAGTGCGTTGGTGAAGCCGAAGGGCATGACCGTGTATTCGAAGTGCTAAGGTTGTCTTCCACTCATCACCAGGGCAAATCCTAAAAAGGTTGTAGGCTCCACAAAAGTCAAGTTTGGTGAAGATCTTCCCGGTACGTAGCCAATCCAGGAGGCCTAAAATCAAGGGCAAGGGATATCGGTTCTTTTTGGTTATCTTGTTGAGTCCACGATAATCCACATAGAATCGAAAGGAGTCGTCTTCTTTCTTGACAAACAGAATTGGGGCGCCGATTGGAGACTTGGAATGCTAGACAAACCCCTTGGCAAGGTTTTTAGTCAGGTAATCATGAAGGGCTTGGAGTTCCGGTTCCAATAGGCCATAAATAAGACCAAAGGGTGGTGAGTGTCCTTCCTCTAGATCAATCGGGCAGTCGTATGGACAATGTTCGGGGAGCTAATCAGCCTTATTCTTTTCAAAAACATCAGCAAAGTCCTTGTACTTCTCGAGGAGTTTGATAGGTTTTGGTTCTGATTGGGGGTTTTTATTGTTGCTTGGGTTGACATGGATGGCGAAGACTTGAAGATTCTTGGCAGCCCGATAGAAAGGTATTGCTCCATCCAAGAAGATCCGAACAGGGTTGGTTTTCTGGGTAGGATTCTTGACATGATTCTTGACAGGACAAGGTTTGGTTCTGGCCACCGGGGGGCTCTTGACCGTAGGACTTGACAAGACTGGAATTGGTTCCGACCCTCTTTGGGTTCTTGACCATAGGGTTCTTGACAAGACTTGACAGGGTGTTTTTCTGGGCTTGGGGTTCTTGAGAGGTGCAATGTTGTGTGTTGAAGGTGATGGTTTTGGATTGCCAATCGATGATAGGATTGTGCGCTTCTAGCCAAGGCAGACCAAGGATGACAGGATGGTGAAGGGTTGAAATGATGTTGAGAACAATCTTTTCCATGTGCTTGTCAATACGAAGTTCTAAAAGGGTTGTCTCGTGTGTGATTGCACCAGAAACGATGGTTCTCCCATCAATAACCTCCACCGGAAAGGGGTTGACTTCTTAACCACATGATTGTTGTGTTGGGCGACAGATGTTTGGTTGATGAAAGAAGAGGTGGTGTCGGAGTCCACTAATGCTAACACTTGTGGTATTTCTTTTGGAATACGAATGATGTCCACATGCTGAGTGAAGCTAGGACTGGGACCAATGGCTGAATAGGAGCCTTTGCAAAGGTGGTGCTGGGTGATTTCCAGTCGCACGGCTCCTATTGTGACTGGATGTTCTTATTTTCCAATACTTGGGGAGTTTTCACAGCTTGCATTTGAAGTTTAAAAAGCTTTTGAAGGCACTGGCGAGCGATGTGCCCTAGGTTGCCACAGTAGAGGCATAGGTAGTTTGCCCGTTGGCAAAGTTTTTCGGCCTCTATCAAAGGTTTGAACTTGGCTACGTCGATCTGCATCAGGGCAGGTCCGAAAGAGGCAGGTTGGGCAACTGTTGTTGTTTGGGGAACTAAGGGGAGCATGGTAGGGTGACTGATCTAAAGCTAGGCATTGGAGGTGACTTTCTTTTCCTGGCAACTTTCGAACAGACGATTGTTGCACCGAATTGCTTGGGTGATGGCTTCACTGAAGGAAAAAAGGTCTGTGAATGTCAGCAAAAGATCTTGAACATCATCACGAAACCCACAGCGAAACTGATCAATCAAGGCAGCTTCTCCCCAATTGACGTCGTAAGCAAGTTGCCTGAATTCTGAGGCGTAAATGGTGGCCAAATGTGTCCCTTGCTGGAGCCGATGCAGCTTGTTGGCTGAAGTCCTCGCCTTGTCACTGTCCCCAAACACTGCTTCAAATTCCGCCATAAAGGCATTGAAATCTTGTAGGAGAGGGGATGATGTTTCTAGGATGGGAATAAACCATGCTACAGGTGTCCCGGTGAGTAGGGTTCCAATGAATCCTATACGAGTGGTGTCATCCAAATAGTGACGAAGGTGTAGTTGAATAATCAGGCGAACCTAGCTGACAAAGCCTCAAAATTTGGGGCGTGTTTTGTCGAACTTTTTCGGTAGGCTAATCTTGGGCTCTGGGGCGACCATTGCAAGGGCAGCGGGTACTGGGGCAGGAGGTTGTGGCTGATCTTGCATGCGGTTCACTGAGTCTCTAAGCGTGGAATTTTCTTGTTAAAGGTGTTGAAAGGCGGCGAGGATTTGATTGAAGTCGATGTTTGATTCCGAGTTGTCCATGGTGGTAGTTATCGATGATAACGATGAGGTTGAAGGTTGCAGGGAGGCTTGAAGTCCAGCAAGAGTCTTGTTATGGTGCTATTACACTTGGCTCTGACGTGATTTCTGCCTCTGGATTTGATGCAAATGGTGGTAGTTCCGAATTGAAGCAACAAAAATTTTAGGAGAATGGGTATGATCCCGTTTAGAATCGGATGCGGCAGTGCCCGAGATTGCAACAAGCCAGAAGAAGAATGCAACTTCTGCAAATGTCGATCTTCGAATTCCTACGAAAATCGATGGAAGAGTAGTGAGCAAGTCTGATCTTCAAGCGCCCGCGAAAATTAATATAGTTGGCAATTCCAACTTTGCAGAAGCTAAAAAAGAAGAAGATGTGACTGAGTTTGGCGCTAGCACGGATGGATTTCTATGGCAGACTAGTGGAGATGCATCCGACAAGCCACAAGAATAAGCAAAAGCAAGTCAGACGCTGATCACCGGGCTGTAGAAGATCGTGAAGAACAACAACAATAGGCACATAAAAAAGAGGGCATGATGGCAAGGATGATGGAAAAACTACCAAGACATTTTTGCACCACCGTCGCAACAACAACAACAAAATTATTATAGATCCTATTGTTGCTAGTGATGACAACGGTAGCGAGGCTACTAATTTCGAACAGAAGAAGGAGCAGACCAAACTATTATGGACCGGATTAGGGCGAGGCAAGGCAAGGAAACATGGTTACAACCAAGCGGGGAAATACAAGACAAGACAAGATAGGATAATACTGGAGGACTAAGAGCTCTATTGATCCATCAACTAGTGTTGGTCTGCTGGAGGGCTATCCCCTAGACCATCTCCTTTTATAACCTTGAACCATCCTATCTTGAAATGCCGAGATGTGGTTGCATTGTCGAGACGTGGTTGAGACGTGGTTGCACTGTTGCACTATCGAGACGTGGTTGCACTGCTGCATTGCCGAAACATGGCTGCACTCCTGCACTTCCAAGACGTGGCTGCACTACTGCACTTTTGAGACGCGGCTGCACTGCTGCACTGCCGCACTACCGAGATGTGGCTGCACTACTACACTATTGCAACGCTGAAACATGGCAGCACTGTTGAAATTAATCTATGTACCTTACTTTTGTGTTGTCAGATCCATGCCATGACAGTAGATAGGTAGGACATAGGTAAGTACATAGTAGGTACCTCAGTAAGTAAATAACCATGTAGGTAGATGGCAGGCAAGTAGGTAGGTAAGTTGGACATAGGTAGGTAAAAATAGGTAGGTAGTTAGGTAGAATATAAGTAGGTAGATGGTAGGTAACTAGGTAGGTAAGTAAGTAGGACATAGGTAAGTGAATGGTAGGTAAATAGGTAGGTAGGTAGGTAGGTAGGTAAGACATATTTAAATAAGTAGGTAAATGTATGTCAAGTAAGTAAGTAGGTAGGTAGCCTAGCAGGCATAGCAAATAGGTTAGTTAACCAAATTAATATGGCCAATTTGACTAAATATGGCCATTCAATATGGTTGATTTGATTAAACCATGGACCATTTTAAAACTTTGTTTTTATTAACTAAATGTATGATTTAACACTTGGTCAAAATGGTCACTTTAGTCAAAAGAACCAACCAAAATAACCGTGTGACTTTCATGTTCCATGCCTTTAATAAAAGTGAACATCCTTTTGGTTGATGTGGACACTTTAATTAAGTTGAACCTTTTGAAAAACTATGATTTCTTATGGTCAAGTGGAAACACATTAAAATGTTTCATTTATAACAATGAAATGTCCATTTTGAGAGTCCATATTTAATGTAATTGGGAAGTAGGGTATTAAAATATGAATATTTAAATGTTATTGATAACATTTTTTTTCCATTTCTAATTTCAAGTTATGATGTTCAGTCAAAACACGTAATTAGGAGCCAAAAAGACATTGGATATTAAACATAATCAATCAAAATCAAGCATTTATTTTTTATTACCATTTTAAATTATTGTAATCATGGTGAATTGGTTTTTTTTCCCTCATCAGAATGTCATAGAACTTGAAGTAAAAATTCATTTGATCCAATTTTAAATTTTGGTTTTAATTTAGGAAGTTTGAAAATGTACATTTATTGCGTCAAATGGAGTCAATTTTGAACGGGTTATAATGTACATGATGTATGAATAAAAGTTATAACTTAAAGTATAATAAAATTAAAGAATGTAAAATTTTAATTTTTGGTGATGACTTAAACTTTTGAACATTTTCAAAAAGTAAAACATTGAATCTATAAGGAATCTACACACTTTAAAAAATTCATATTTATTCAATTACGATTAACAAAAAAAATGTAATGCATTGGGGTACATTTAAATAGTTTTTACAACAAGTTACAAAACATTTCATTCAAAAATTCATTTGCATGTAAAAGTTTTTTTGGGAAAAAATGACTTGCAATCCTTTTCCAAAGTAAATCCTTTGGCTCCTATTACAAGTTTTGACCCTTTTATAAGATATTTTCAAATATTTGAAAAGATAGTTCAAGAAATAATCATTGTTTATACTTAAAAGGACCTTTTGAAATAAATATAATTTTTGGGAACTTGAAAAGTTCATAATTCACAATACATTTAACTCATATTCCACTCATTAAATGCATCTTGAATTTCTTTAACATCAATAATGAAATATTGCATAATTTCATATGCATGGAAATCATACATTGTAAGATAAAAATTCATATTCTTGAATTGAATTTTATACATGTGACAAAAAGTATTGTCAAAATTCAAAAGTCCACCATTATTTATTGAATATCCATTACTTTGATGTGTTTTTCCAATTTTGCATTTTTGAAAAACTCATTGTGGCAATTTTACATAAATGAGTCCTTTTTTATATGTTTCAAAAAATATTTTTTAAAACATGTAAAAGATATAATAAAACTAGAAATGTGACCTCCATTTAAGGTCATCATAATGTGCTTTCACCCCAACAAGCACATGACCATATAAGTATCTAATTGGAAAAACACTTGTTTGCAAATCCAACTAATCAAGTATGATATTAGCCCAAGAGCATGGCATCATTCCTATTTCACAAATCAAGCCAAACCCTCAAACCTTCAAGCTTTTTTGAACTTGGCTACTTGAGAATGGGTGAGTCCATGCTCAAAGGGCCCACACCCAACTCCTTTTCCAAAAACACAATAGTGAGGGATTGACATTGGAAGGTGATGTGGTATGCAATAAATACACAAAATTTATGTTTACATTTTTTAATTTCTTTTTTGAGTTTACAATGTCACAACTCGTTCATAAATTGAATCCAAATGATGACCCCAAACCATGTAAAGTGTAGTATTAATTATTCAATTTCAAAAATATGAAAATTTCCAAAACAATTTGGATCAAATGTTTAGTTGACAAATTCAAGAACTCAAGAGTTATTACAAGTGTTAAATGAACGTTTTTTCACCCTCAAATGTTGATAGAATTGATTCACACTTTTGTATATCATTCTTAAGTGTATATTACATCACAATATGTACAAAATGGGTGCATTTTCACTTTTAGGAGCCATTGTTGGCATAACCACTACTTAAATTTGGAGGTTTTATGGCTTCAAAATGAATGCATTGTTAGAATCTTGTAAAAAATTTGCATGGAGCTTTTCATTATGTATTCTATTGTTAGAATCCAAAATAAAAGATGAAAAAAAAATGTTGGATGCAAAAGCACAACAATGTGCATGTAACTAATCCTTTCACTATTTAATGGATTTCTAAAAGGTTTTGAATTATATTTATGACATATTTATGAGAATATTTTTAAATAAAAATTTCACATAATAATATAATGTAAGATTTTTTTTGGCTCATAAGAATAAATTTTTTTTTTGGCAACTTGTAAATCATGATTCTAAAAATATTCTCTCAAAATTACTAATCATGTTGTGCCACATCAACTGGATTACCCCAACATTTGCTCCTTATAAACTTTGTGAAATTAGTGCTTGTGGTTCCTAATAAAACAAATGCACCTTTATATGAAAAATATTGAATCCTAAGTTGAATTGAAAATTTACAATTAAGCATGTTATTCAATACTTCTTACACATGCAATGGATCATTTTAACATAGATTTACTTGAACAAACTTGCTCCTTTTAAATGGCTTCAATGTTCTTATATAATATTTAATACTTGAATTCACCTTGACCCAAACTTGGAACCATCCCAAACAAGGATCTAAAATTGACCCTAGGTATTCCCAAGTTATGTTGTAGACAAAAAGGAGTTGCAATTGTGTAGTTTCCATTACAATCAAAACTTGAGATGGCTTATTAAATAATTGAAAAAAAATTATTGATGAAAATGTGCAATTAATGGTGATTTGCATCTTAATAAATATCATATAATGTTGTGATATTGGTGCACATAGGAATGATGTAATTGTCCTTTGGAATACATTTTTTATTTGCACAAGCTAGTACAACAAAATGAAAATTAAGACAAAAGGAGTAAGAAATACTTCTTTCAATACTTTAACAAATTGATGAAATTTTTTACATCAATTTGTATTATGTACATAAAATATTCTTACATAGAAGGTCTTTTGGGTGAAAGCATAGTTAGGTGTTTTAAAAGTGGCATTTGAAAGTCCATAATTTAACATTAGAGATCTTTTTTGTAGTTTTAACAATTATCAAACCATAAATCCTATAATTATCCCCTATTCTTTAAATCATAAATATTAATAAATCATCCTATGAATATCCCTAAACATGTGGTTGATAAAAAAATTCATGCAAAAGATTAAAAATTTTAATGTGAAATGGACTCTCAAAAATAAAAATTTACGACAACCACCTCATTTTATAAAATTTAAATTTATATATATATATATATATATATATATATATATAAAATTTCAATGCATTTCATTAATTAATTTTTCATTTCATGATTTTTTTTTAATTTTTAATTTTAACACTATTTTGACATTTTTTTGAATCCACATTTTTCATTTTCCATGTGTGACAAATGTATGTTGTCATTTCAAGAGTTCATTACAAGTCCATAATCTTTTTTAAATTCATCCAAAAAAATTCTAATGATTCCCATTAAAGTCTATGACAACATGAATATGGCTTTAAATTTTACGTTTGTATGTAATCTAGAAAAAATTACAAGTGTGACAATCCAAACAATCCCCCTATTCATGTTTTCACTCTTTCAATTTGTCACAAAATCATGAAGTTTGGATTTTGATTATATTTACATTTTTGGTAATACATTATGTTATAATAGTGATGATGATTATGGTGTTTGTAAGCTTTTAAATGTTCTTTAAACTTCCATTGAAGAGGTAGTTTGAGGTCTAGGTGTTATTTTCATTTATTTACAAAAACAAAATGGACTTTTTAAAGCATTACATAATTGCCTATTGCTAATAAATAGGATGTTTCAAACAAGTCTTATAATGTATGTAATGGTGTACATTTAAACAATGACATGAAAATGAAGTAATTGGATATTTGTGATATCATAAGTTACATTTTTTTAAGGCCCAAGTCAATTAAATGCAATTTCTAGAAATTTCACAATAAATGAATTTTAGCATGTAAAGTTTGATACAATATGCACTTCTAGATTTGGCACAAAATATGTACACCATAGCTTTGAAACAACCCCCTGCTCCCTTCATTTCAAACCCAACATGTATAGCCTAAAATTGTTGACTTGAAAACCATCAATTTAAAAAATTGGACCTAACCTCAAAATTGACATGCTTTAAATTTTAACAAGAATCCTTAAACGTAAAACAATAGAACCAAAGGGTCTTCCATCTTTTAAAAAAAAATCTAAATGCAATTCAATAGTTTTTTTTAAAACCAAGAATTATCCAACAATGCTTGAAACAAGCTTAATATAGGAGCCAAAAGATGTTATTTAATAGAAAACGAAATCATCCTTTTGCCCAAATATCATATTTTCATATATGGAAGATTTTAATTATTTTTTGGCAACTTATTGTTAAATTTGTTGTTCATTAGCTCAATACCTCACCATTAGTACATGTTAATCAATGTTGAATATATATATATTTATTTTTTTAAATGTTCAAGTTTTTTGGTTTCATATGAAAAATTATCAATATTTCAAATCATATTAAAGGATGTTCATTATTTGATGGTGGTTCAATCTTTTTTATTGTAAATAACTTTACTTTATACATTATTTACGTTGTACCACATTTCCATGTTGTAAAGACTTTTGAAATTCTTACATGCACTAAAAAATCAAATGTGCTAATGAAAAATTCAAATTACATTTTAAAAAAAAAACTAATGTTTTTTTTTTTCTATGACTTAAATCACCTAACTTATTTGGACTATTAACATGTTTGTTTCAAAAAAATCAAGGGGCCTTTTACAAATGGTCATCAAGTCTAATAAAATAATTGGTCAATTTCAAATTTTTATAACTAAAACCAAAACCTAAAATTGGATAATATAAATTTTGAATTTCTTAAGATTGAAATGAGTTATAAATAACACATTTGTAATTTTACCATAACTTTAAAATGCCAAGACATATACATTTGTACTATAATTTGTAGTTTTTACAATGCCCCAATGCCCTTTTTGGCTCTTTAGATTAGCTTGTTTTGATCCATTCCAATGATTGGGCAAATGATTATAAAATGTCATATATAACCATGTGGTTTTTTATTCACATCATAAAAACCATCATTATCTTTAATTCTACTTTGGGAACTGAAACATAATATTAAAAGCCACCAAAACATAAGACTGATTCCTTATTTTTAATATTTTCACAAGATATCTTATACAATATGCTTAGAAACATGATTTGCAAATTGGCTTTTAAAATTTTAAAAGTTTTATGACTCAAAAAGATATTGCGTTATACTATAATGTAAAGTTGTACATAAAAAAATTAACATTAAAATTTAATTTTCAAATCATTTGAAGTTTTTTTAAAAAGTCCTTTAAGTAATGGAAAACACTAGTGACATTTTTTTAAAAGTGTTTTTGAGTATTCCATACTAATTTGATTCATTTAAAAATTTGTCACATGTTTGCATAATACATTAAAATATTTTTGTAAAACTTCATTCAAATATTTCAATATCAACCTAAGTAACCATTACCTCAATGTATAACAAAGCAATGCTTTTGGAATCTAGTTTGCACCCCTTTATAATTAAAAAAATACATTTATTTGAAATAACTTTCATGATTAAAAATTGACCTAGGTCAAATTATATATGTATGCACCTATAACTCAATTAAAATAATTATTAAAACATGGAGCACACATGTATTTATTTAAAATACTCAAATCTACATGAGCATATTGTTTTGCATCCCACCACCATTAATCTTTAAAGATTTAATTTCAAAATTCCCACTATTTATCACAAATAAATATGCCAAGATGACAAAATAAGCCTATAAAGAAAATCAATGTTAAAGGGGAGTTCTAATCTAGATGAAATGGGAACTTTGCAAGTTGAGTATCATTTACTATTTAGTTTATTAGCAAATAATATTTGGTAGTTTGTTTATTTTGGGACTATAGTCAATTTTAAATTTTCAACAATTAATGAAATCAAAGTTGCAAAAAGTCCATCAACAAAACTTACAATGGTGCCAAATTTATAATCAATTTGTAACATTTCCAATTCTACATTAAAAGACTCTTTACCAAACTTGGGCTCCACCTCTTGCACATTACTAGTCATGATCAAATTTATATATATATATATATATATATAACACAAAGATATCACTTAATGACATCATTGTTGTCATTGTGGACTAAAAGCATAAATGTTTTTAATAATCTACCAATTAGAAACATTGATTTGGTTCAAGGGGTAGTTGGATAACATGTATGTATTGGCATAGAAACAACTTATTATGTGGGTCAAAACTTTAACAAAGTGAACAACTTATTCCATTACCTCAACATCCATAATGTTATGAATGCAAATTGCCAAACACTCCTTCACCTTTTTCATAATTTGGGTGTCACTTTATCATAGAAATTGATATGCATATTGTTTTGAATGCAAATTAAAAAATCATCAATCCCATCCCACATGTCACAATTAATATTCATAACAACTACCAATTCTTTATGATGAACAAATATTTACATTATTCAACATTCCAAAAATAGCTTTTTTTTGAAACCATATACCATATGTAACATACACCATATACCACATAGGATTGAAATACATTAATGCCAAATGTAAGAAAATAGCATGGCATAAAACTAAAAATGTAGTGCATATTTGTGTTGGAACCTAAAATTAAGTTTAGATGTGACTATCCAACTCTTATAAAGTCAACTTCAACACCAAATTTGTTTGGCTCATGTTTACATTCAAATTTCAATAATGTATTTTGTGATTAAAACATGGTTGTCAAGAATGATGTGATGTCTTATTTTACATTTTTTTCATGTTATTTCACATTCATCTAGGTGAAAGTATGGTAGAGTAAACAAAAAAAAGTAGATGTCTCCATCAATTGGTCACTTAAATCCTATGTCATGCATATAACTACAAAATAGTAACATCAATTAGGGTCAAAGTATGTTTCAAGCAACATCTTTATTGTGTACCAAGTTTCTAAAAATTTGAATACAAAAAATTAAAAACAAGTGAGATTAAAATGTAAATAAAAAGTATATTTGAAACAAACAAACCAATATGCGTTCAAATGTATTTTTATGTTAGAAAACTTATTAAAAATTTAGGTGGCATTAAGTTGAGATATGAAGCTCATCACATATTCCAAAGAGTCCTAATTATTTTTTTAATATTATGCTTTCACTTTGTTAAAACCTCCTTAACACCTACTTGAAACAAACACTTTTACATGAGAATTTTGAAAATTAATGCACATTAATGAGAAAATATCTTGTCTCTGATCATTTAATTAAAAACATTAGATACTTCACAATTTTATGATGGGATTTGTTGCTATTTTACCTCTACTTGCATGTAACTTTGATAAAGTACATCAAATTATCAAACAAGGTCCATATGTCACATCAAAGCATCATTATTCCTAGAATATATTTTAATTTATAAAATAAGTTTAAATATTGTGAAATCTCCTAGATGGATGTGATTTATACCCATGTCATGTCATTTGAGATGTCGTGATGTAATATGATAACCCCAAATTGAAAAGCATCCATCCTACGATAAAATCAAATCCTTGAAAGCAAGTATAATTGGGCACTTATATCATCTATACAACCTCAGAATCCATAATCCATTTCTTATTCAAGCAATGGGGTAAGTCCAACAAATTTCAAAATCTCTACCACATCCACTAAAATTCATGTGGGAGTCTTTCTTTGTTGATGATGAAGAAAAAAAGCTTCACATGACCTTATTTTTAATCTTTCTAGAAATGCCAAAAATCATTTGTTATGACAAGGTGAGCTTCATGAGAAATTGTTCAAAAGAAACATGAGTTACCAACGTAAGATGTTGTGAAATGTTTGAAAGTTTCAAAAATTACAAGGGCCTTATTTATCCCATACTTCCATGCAACTTGGTTCTCTCCCTTGAACTCAACTCTTGTCAATGTTCCATTGCATTTTTCAAAAAATTTGACTTCTATTATTTTTTAGTCCTTACAAAGGCTAAGATTTAATTCTAAAAATGTATAACTCCCATCAATTTTTTTCTTGGTCTCTAAACATTCAAGACCCAAAACGAACAAGTTGGTTGAGACAATAAAGCATTCATGCAAACAACTTCATAGCAAAGATTTGCACATGATCAACACAACAAACAATAGTGATGTAGGCAACCTTTGTACATTTCACCTTCATTTTATTTTTTTCTCATTCAAGTCATTATGATAACCTCATTATCTTCTAACAAGACGCAAATTTCACAATTTTTTGTATGACATCTTTGCTTATGTGTAGGTCTCAATTCAACAACTTTCACAATGGAAGAAGATTCACACAAGACTAGTCTATCTTCTAGACATGAACAAGTAGACATTACAAGTCAAGACAATATACTTACAAAGTGACATCTTCATTGAAATAGATCTCCTTCTATGGGCTCTTTAAGACAATTTCCAACATGAAGTTGTCTTCTAAGATCTAAAACAATTCCATGCAAGAAAAATCCTCTAGATTCACTTGGAATTGTATGTGGATGAAACTACATATTTCATCTTATATCCTCCTCACCCATACATACATGTAATATATGTAGATTCCTTATACATGTAGTGTGGATATTCATGTGAGGTGGGAATTTACACCCTATATCTAGCTCAGCTATACCATCACCTAAAGGAATTGCATCATGTAATGAAATTAGATACATAGCAAGTTAATGTCATGAAAATGAAATTCTAGTACAACAAATTAAATGCAAGATATATTATTATCACCACAAGCACACTTGATGGGTTTGGACTTCTATCATGACTAGTTTCATTGTGTGTTGAAACGTGTTAAATTTAGGTCCTCAAGTTGTTGCATGCACGGGGGTGATGGGGATAGTACATTTATTGTCTTCGGAAGGTTGAAGACATTTGATGGAGCTGATGAAAAATAAATTGTGGTGGCAAGCAAAATGAAGATGATTGATGGTACTTGAGTGCAAGCATGGTGGTCAGCATTGAGTGGTTAAGCAAGAGAAGGAGAAAGTTCTAGAGATGAATTAGCATGACTGCTAGTTAGGCAACATGTGGAGTTGATGGTGGGGGACTCTTGAGTTTGCTTCAGCTTATTGGTTTCCATCACTTTGAGGCATAGAAAGGAATAGTTCTAGCATCCAATAATGTAGCTAAATTATGGGATTGTTATGAGATGATTCACAAGAAATTTTTTTATGTTGGCCTCTGGGACCATCAAGAAGAACTTGAATTTCCTCTATGCAAGTATGTAATGGTTTGTTTGACAATGGGAAAATCCAATGATACCTCTGTTTCACAATGGGAAAACTAGAATAATACATTGAAATATTGGTGCCATGATTCCCTCAGAGAGCTTTCCCTATGTTTTCTAAATTCAGAGTTAATTCATCCAAGGTTTCCACTCTTTTCCCTACAAGGAAACTTGGCTAAAGAGTTTCTTGTGATTTTAGAATTCCAGTAGGAAACTGTAACTTATGCTTCTGGCATGCCATTTGTTGCTTTAACATGTTACCTAAATTGAGAGTTGATATTCTTGTGCCAACATGGTGGCTCTGCTTAGCATGCATGCTGTAAGCTTTCAAGAATCAAGTCTCTTTGGCAAGACTAGCTAGGGGTGGAGCTCCAAATTGCCCAAGTGACCCTTGGGAATGTGCACATGTATGTGTGGCCAGCATGATACTGTGAAATGTCAGTGAAGAGCAGTTTTGCAGAAAACTCTACCCAGCCTAGTCGCTAGCTTGCTTGCAAACCCCCTTTGTTGCAAACTGGATGGTTGTCTCAGAGCCAACAAATTGAGGGTGGTGATGAATGCACAAAACTTGCAGCAGCTGCTGCTTCCAATTTCCAGAAGAGCAATACATATACTGGACATCATCATCATCATCATCATCAAAACAAAAACAAAAAAAGAATTCATTTCATAATCTTCCCTCTGAAGCTGGTCACAAAAATTGTCCAGAAAAAAAATTACTCCAGAAATCAAAAGAGTTTGGTTGTTGAGTGTGAAATTAAGATGAACTAGATTTGCAGCGGCTAAGTTACACTAGTACTAGTCTACCACGTATGGATTAATCTAGTGTCGACCATTCTTTGACTCTCCAGCATCTGTACATGAAGCTGCAATAACTGGACATAATGAATTGCCTCATCTAGTACTAGGCTGGTTTCTGTCATGTCTTCTCCCCCTGGTATAATTCCCCTCAACACATTCACGGTGTTCCTCAACTTGAGCATCTTTGTTGAATCTTCATCTTCTTCTTCTTCTTCTTCCTCTGATGATCCACGCTCAGGCTGACTGTGCTGCAATGCCGCTGCTTCTGCTGCTGTTAATAATTCCAAGCTGCAGCTCCCCCCCGAGATTACTGATCTAGTTTTGCATCTGTTGGTGGAGGCCGATGTGCACTGTTCGAGTGCATGATCATGAGCTAGTCCAGCTGCAGCTTGCAATGATCGTGATCCTCGGCAGCTAGTCTTGTTTTCATCCAGCTGCAGCTGATCGTGACGACGTCGAGGACAAGAGTTCACCTCATCCTCGTCATCCTCGACTTCCGATATAATATTATGTGCAGATTTTCTGAACCGTTTTTGCCGCTTGTAACTGCTGCGCTTAATCTTGACGCCTGCTGCAGCTGCGCACTGATCACACTTGTCATGTATTACAGCTTCCTCGACCTCGGATTTAATCCGATGTGTAGAATTCTTCTTCTGCATACTAGTGCTGGTTGAGGAGGTTCCCGTGTCGGAGAGGAGAATATCTGGTGGTGCTGGTGTAGACGACTGTCCGCCGGTGCTACTCATCTCTTCGTCGAAACTCAAGAGGACTGCTGCTTCCAGGTCGTCCGTTTCTTTGACAATATGACTTCCGCAACTACTAGCAGCCGCGCAGCTCTCTAGTTCCTCATGCATGAGCGAAGGCGCAGGTGAATCATCATAGGTGACTCTTGTCTGATTAAAACCAGCTGCGGAACCTCCTTCGTTTCTAAGGAATGGCTTCCAAACTGCTGCGGCCGGCACCTGATCATGAGCTGCTGCTGCTGCTGCACTACAGCTCCTCCTCATCTCTTGAATCGCTGCATATGCCATGGCAATGGTGGTTGTTCCGGGTGCAGCATTATATGCAACAGCAGCTGGTCCTGCATGATCGAATGGTCCAGCACCCAAAGTGTTGTTGTTCTCCGCCGGTGGAAGAAGACACACTCGACTTCCGGTACCCTCATTTTGATCCTCCAACATGATGTATCTTTTTCGGCATGGTCGCACATGATCACAATGATTGATCTGAAAGCGCGCTGCACGACCATGCTGTTGACCTAGAATTTCTGGAATATCGGTCGGAGACTCAACTAGCACTAGAGTGGACGGCATGATTGACCCTGGAGCAGCTGCAGGATCAAACTGTAAGCAAAAGCTTGAATCCGCAAAAGCTTGAATCTCGTGCGACTCGAGCTGCTGAGTTGCAAGGTTTGCTGGCCATATTCGCGCCGGATCCGAGGAGGCCTGCAGAGGCCAAGCTTCTTCGAGATATTCAGCTGAGACCTCCCGTGGGTCTTGAATAACTACAGCAGACGCTGGTACAGCTACTGCACTTTGGAAGGAGTCCGGCAGCTTGTTTGTGCAGCAAGCTTGTGACACCAGCTGCTGCTCATGTGCATGAGCTGCAGCCTGTACGTCAAAAGCTCCGGCTCCATGATCCACTTCGACTGCAGTGTCGTGATCTCTCCTCCCGCGACATGATCCATTTCCAAAACCACTAGTAGGAGCTGGGAGCTGCCATATCTCCATAGCCTTATGTAAAGCTCAAGCACGATCAAGAGTTTGCTGCTATGATCTGCACTACTTCACCACCACGATCACAAAAGTTAAATGTTGTTCTGAACTAGTACAATCCCAAAATTGGATTCAAAGCTACAGCAACAAGCTTCGAGACTTTGCACTCTGCAGAGATACTAGATTCCCTAGAGGCTCAATGCTAGTTGACTGCGACATGCCGCTTGAGAATTCTGAAAAATAGTTCAAGCTTAGGTGCAGCAGCAGGTACCAAGCTCTACAGTAGATAGCTGCTGGTACGAGGAAGATTGCACCAGCTGCACCTCGTGATCAATCGACACAACAAGTATTTGCAGATCCAATGCAGCAACACTTACCGTAAGAAGAATGCACTTGTTCCGAGCTAACTTGCTTCACCGAGTACCTAAAGCAGTTGCGAAACAGATGTCGATAATATTGGCAGCGCATGTGTTGCAGAACTTCGCATAACTACGTGGTGTCAATAGGATCCTCCTGCAGCTGCTCCTGATCAGTCATGGTTCTGCAGCGTCTCTCTCTTCTTCTACTTTGATCTCCTGCAGCAAGCTATAGAAGACTACCTCAGCAGCAGCTTAAGCACAACAACACAAACAGTAGATAACTCTCTCTCTCTCTCTCTCTCTATAAAACATCAGAATGAGGATTTGTGCCCATGGAGCATGGACTCATGTGCTTCCTCGACCTCTACCATATCTGAATTAGCTAGCTTAAACAAAACAAGACTTGCAAGGAATCCCTGATTGAGAGTACATACAAAGTGGGAGCTCAGAAAACCAAGAGAAAAAAAAACCGCCCAACAGCGACACTGCAATTAGTTGATCAGTAGAGGAACAAAGTTCTTGATTCAAAAGGGATTTGTTTGTTTGCACACAAAATGTACCAATCATTTTGTCATCAAAAAGAAGAGGAAGGAGAAGCAAGGAAGAAGGAGGAGAAGGAGGAGGAGGAGGTCCGAGGAGGTGGGACCTGCAAGACTCATGATGATGATGATGTTTATCAATACAAAAGAGCTATAGATAGTAAGAAGAAAAAGTATCAAACAACTGCCGTCTCAGATAGGTCTACCTCCTGATCACCCATTCCCTCAATGTTCCCAAATGGGTATGGCCACAATGGGCTGGCAGAAAAACAAAGAAAGAGGGAAAGAGAGAGACACACAAAAACACAAACACACAAGGACACGAGATGCTGCTACTCACAACAACGCACATGAGTGCGAAAGCTCATCTCTCGCTGTGAGACCTCCGGACCGGATCAGACCAGACCCCGACATCAGCAATTTTGGCGATTTCGAAGACTTGATTGATAGGAGTTCTTTTATTGTTGTGCTCTGCCTGCCCTGCCCTGCCATTTATTAATTTTCTCCAAGAGAGAAGAGAAATTATTTTGCTTTTTTGATTGTCGAACTAGAGATCATATTAATGATTTGTTAATCTGAATTAGAGAATGATCTCTAGTGTATTATTACTATTATTATTATTTTATTATTATTACCATTATTATTAAGTATAAATTATGTATTTTTTAATAATAATAAATATTTGTTAT
>Ga0116227_10008495_pt1 | contig 19310 bp, 13 predicted proteins | sample S1TSphgellanicum_FD_89693 | JGI IMG/M metagenome (GOLD analysis project Ga0116227, IMG submission 89693) | Host-associated microbial communities from peat moss isolated from Minnesota, USA - S1T2_Fb - Sphagnum magellanicum MG | ecosystem: Host-associated > Plants > Peat moss > Unclassified... | reverse complement strand
TTTTCTGCTCAAGCATAAACAGATACTGCACAATTTAACTCCCTCAAAGAAGGAAATTTGACGAAGAACTGGTACGTGTTTGCAGCAAATAAATCGTGTTGCTTACACCTACATAGCCACTTGCCATCCCTGCAGCTTGGCAAGAAGTGGCATAAGCTGGTTACCTTCTGCATCGCTGGTGCCAGAAAAAACTTCGACACATGAGGGCGCCGACGCCAGCTCCGTCTGCGAAAGAACGTCGGACACGAACATCATCAGCAGCGCAACTACCAGCGACATGGAAGGGCTGGAAATCAACAGCATGTAGCTGCGCCCCATGACAAGGAATACGAAGTGACTGCACAAAGAAATAAAGAGTGCAGCAGGGCCTGCAGATTGTGTTGTGAATCTCCCTTTCTTTCCACAGAAGAAATGAGTAGAGAATGTTGAGGATTTAACGGAAGTAAAAATCTTCAGAGCAACCGTATTAAAGCCCTTCTCCAGCAATTCTCAAAACACTCCTGCAAGCAGAGAAAAGGGAATTTAACGAGGTACTGTGTACCTCAGGAGGGGTGATGGCAATGAGAGTAATTTCAAGGTGTTTGAGTCCAAGTTGCGAGATTATGAAACAGGTAGCGTAGACTAGGAGACCTGTCCCACGCAGTGCCCTTGAGGCGCTTTAATTATCCTAGGCTTTGATGAGCTCTGTGCGTTTGAAGGTTCGCCGTTTGCTTCCATTTTTTTGAGCATTATTAGTAAATTTTTTCCTCACGAATCGGTATCCGAAAATCCGATACGACAATCGTTTCCAAGACAAAGACGACGCGTCTAAAAGGCATAGAATCTCCTCGCTTTGATCTGTCAAAGCTGACATTTGATGTACATGTGAAGAGTCGATGTGATCGTCACAACGATGGCTAGTGATCGAGCAGCCTCTAATCAAGTTCACAAATGCAAGCAAGTCAGAGGAGGAAGGAAGCTCGGCATGCACTCTCTCTCTCTCCCTGCAACTCCCCTGTCTGGTGGTGGGTCTGTCATTTTTTTGGGGGCAAAAACTCGTCAAAAGGTGACACAGTTTTCTGGAATGGGAATATTCTGTCGCAAATGCCCGTTCTTAAAAAGAAAACTTCGCCAAATTCTGACAGAAAACTGGGGTGGCATCAAATTCATGCGTCCTGACGGACTACACACAATTATGAGTTTTCTGGAAAAGAGTGGTCTTAAGTCGAAATCTGCTTAGGGATGGATGTTTGGCACTCTGGGCTCCATCAGGGAATGGAAAAAGCAAATCACACTGGTTCCGTGTCTGTCTGCCATGGAGTGGAATTGGGTGGCTTAATAATGTTGAGCACATGGAAATAAATGCTTTGGAGACAATTTTCGCTGAATTTGAGACAGTTGAATAATGGGGCAAGCAGTCGGCATGAAATTCAACCCTGATTCCTGCACAGCAAGCGAGGCAACAAGCAAACTGTAGATTTCCCACTTTCATTTGTCAATTGTGAACTAAAACCACTTAGATTGTTACTGGTACACATAATCATTTATGTTAGTGTGATCCATATTCACTTGGGCTCTGCACTATTTGGGCACTAGCCTAGCAGTGACCATTTGGATTGATGAAAAAAGTGAACTGATTTGTTAAAATTAAGTTCCATTTGAATGAAAATATTGAATGACGGTTCATGCAATTTGAATTGAAATTCAATTCAATTCAATTCAGATTTACTGAATTGCAATCAAATAAAATTCCTGAAATAAATTGAATTTTAAATTTGAAGTTTAATTAAAATATATTGAATGAAATTCAAATTCAACTAAATTTAATTTCAATCCAATAATTGAATTAAGATTCAATTGAAAAATGAGATGCAAATTGGTGAAGAAGGCACTGAAAATCTCCTCATACATTTGGTGTTGGAGTTTTTTTCAAAAAAAATTTCATAACAAACACCTTTCCATGCCTCTTTATTTACAAATGGGATGCACTTTGAAACTGTCCAAATGACAACTTACAACTTATGAAATGTAAAGTCCAAAATCAATTCTGATGAATCAATGTCAGTGGAATTAGTTGGGCTGGCTTCCAAATTAAGAATTTTTTCTCAATGAACCTCTTTGATTGGCCCATCACAAACAAGTTCTAAAACTTTGGATACTTCCCAAGATAGAAGTATTTACTCCAAATGTAAAACTAAATGAAAGTATCAATATGTGGCGAACCATATAGGTTCCAAGAGGACAACAATGGGCAAAGCATATGGGACGAAGGGAGGTGCTATTGGGAATATGTTGAGGAAGATGTTGGGAACCCGTTGCTTTCTTGATGGGAACACAATGAGAACTTGGTGGGAACACATTGAAAACAACAAAGGTTTAATACCCCTGCCCCCCACCCTCCCCAAAAGAGGTCCACTGGATGCATCATGTAATTTCATTGGTTGAGCAAAATTTCTAAGTATTCCCAATTGTGGTCATCACCTATTTCGGCCTAGGTCAATGAGAGGGCATGAATTGTGGGGACATAGTTGTTGCTTCTATTAATTAGTTGGTTGGGGGAGGGTCCATCCAAAGGTTTTTTGAATTTCCGTTTTTGCAATGAGCCACTTTGGTTGGCCCATTACAATTTCTTTTTGAAACATTCGACAATCCCCAAAATAAAGATGTCGAGGTGCTTCCCTTTGGCCCACCTTCTAGGTTATGAAAGTTCAATTTTGGGCAAAACATATCATTCAATGTGTGGTGCCATTGGGAACATGTTGGGATTTACACATTGAGAACTTGTGGGGAATATCACTATGAACTTTGTGGGAACACACATGGAACGTGATGGGAACACAAAATCCAAAAAACTCAAAAGTTCCCTTGTGCAATGAGCTTTTGTCCCCCAAAGGAGAAAAGATAGACCCTCCTAGGTGCATGTTGAGTTGTCATTTTAATTGGCTGCATGAGAACTTGATTTCTATAAAATTGATTGTGACAATTTTTGGCCAGGGCCATTACCCCTTCCTAAAAGTGTGCATACCTATTTACATGGCTTGCAGCAAGAACTAAATAGGAGCAACAAATTAAATGCATCTCACTTCTTAATGCAAAAGTCCAGATGCCTTCTAGGGTGCATGACATTAAATTAATCTTGATTTCTAATGGATTTGTCCTCTAATTATGACAATTGTTTTAAATATGGCTTGGACAATAAGGTTGCTCAATGCTTAAGTCCTATCGGCTATGGTGTTGAGAGTTGACCACTTCTGTTTTAAGTGGGGTCTTGTGTTCAAATCACGCTGCCATCGCCACCTTCGTCTCAAATGGATTTCATCCAAAAAAAAGGAAAATGAACATTCATAAAGAAATGGTTGTCTTATTGGCAGCCCTGGAGAATGGTTTTCCATTTTTGTTGGGGCAAATGTGTTGTATGATAACGTAGCCTGGGGTCAGTTTCCACATTGACAAAATGAATTATCATTTTCTTTCCAAAAAAAATTCGGTTTTAAAATTTGAAATGATATATGTTATTTCATCATATACTATATTATTGTGATGTGAGTAGTGAAATTATTCAGAGTGTAGCCTCTGATAATTATGATGATTTTCAACATGTCAACTTCGTATTTTCGCAAAATTTCATTTCACTATTTTGAGGATTATTTAATGAAAAAATTGACCTTAGGGTAAGGTAGTTGTTTTGGGAATAAGGTGGTGTGAAGGGGGGGATTGGCAAAAGTGAAAATAGACTTTCATCAGGTGCAAAAAGAAATGAACATCCATTCCCTAGGAAATAGTTTTGTTATTGATCAGTACATTGAGAAATGGTTGTGTTGCCTTTGTGAATGGCCTTTCCTTGGATAGATCTGATGCCTAGAGATTTCTTTGGGAAATGGTGATGTTAACTTGGGGAATGGAAAAGGCTAGGTAAACTTTCATCCACAGAATAAGAAGGAAAATGAATAACCATTCCCTAGGAAATAGGCAAATGTGCTGCATGACAAGTGTTTCATGAAATGGTCTCATTACTTGAGAAATGGCAAAGGTTGGGGTAGACTTTCATTTGGGAAAAAAAAGGAATTGAATAACCCATCCCATAGCAAATGGTTGTGTTGTCTCAAGGAAAGGCAAAGGCCGAAAAAAAGGAACGTGATTAACCATTTTATCACTGGGTGTGTTCCATAAGGAATGACAATAGCCAAGCAACACAATGGTTGGGGAATGATTGGGGAGCATTTGTTGTTCACAAATCTCTTCTTAGAGGATGTTGATATCATTTAAAAGTTTGAAAATTTCACCAATAGTCAATTTATGTGAAATAATTAGTTTTTCTTTTGTCTTGGTTGTACATACAATAGATTAAAAATATGGAGGAAGGCTACATAATGAATGAAAATTGCATAAAGGATGAAAAGTCGGTAATTAAATTTGCACCATGGATGAAAAAACTTTAAAAGTTATAAAATGAATGGAAAGTTGGGGAGAAAAATTGCACAATGGATGAAAATTGAAAATTAAAATTATGACATGGATGAAAAATTGAAAAGTTGAACTTGTATGAAGAATGAAAAAAATGTAGTGACTCATTTATCTGGGGAGGACACTTAGTATAAAGTTTGGGATCTATGTTTGTCAAACGACCATTTTTATGAGGTATTGTAATAGTTGTTTCAATAGTTTTCTACCAAATAATTAATTTAATCCATAATTTTAGATTCGATAGCTACCTTTTTTATTTTGAAAATTTCAGCATATGTGTAATATATTTAATAATATTCATAAATACTTTTTAAATATTTCACTGTGTCAATGGTCAAATGGATGTAAAATTACTGATTTGGTAATGGAGGTTTTAGTTCAAAACTAGTTGACAGTTTGAGTGTGTTTTTGAAAATTTTGATTAAAAGGGTTGAATTTTTTTTTGAAATTTCAACAAAGTTGAAAATAATTTAATTTATGCCAAAGCCACCTAGATACTACAATATTAGATAATTGTCCAGCTTAACTTTTTATCAGTCTATTGTTATCTAATTTATATATATATACATATTAAAACCATCCTATATTAATTATAATCCATATTTCAGATTATTTCCTACCTTATTTTATAATTAAATTAATTATCTAAATAAAATGTACCATATTTTTAACTAATTAACTTATAATTTTTACCCAACAACCAATACATTGCACCTTATATCTTAACTCATGTATTTTCTAGCATTTTTTAGTAGTGTTCCCCCGGGCTCATTCATCATTGCCTAACCTTTGAAAATTATAAGGCCTAACAAATTCTGGAATGAAAATGTGATCAATCTCCCTAAAGAAAGTGTGGTTCCAACTTTTATTTCTCCCTTGGGCAACTTTCTTGGGGAAGTGGGGGCTAGTTGTAAAGAGAAGGTATTAGAGAAGTCATCTACTTCCCATGATGGTTTCTCGAAATGAACCATGGGGGAGCAGTTCATGGAAAGAAGATCATTGTTGGGAAAAAACAAAGTAATGGTAAGGGTATATAAGTTGTGCAAAATTATCAAGCTGAGTAATGAAAAATCAATGACAAATATTTACCTTGGGATAAATATTTCATCATTTACTCTACACATACCAGGTATGCATAAGTGAGTAAACATAAAATAAATAAAAATATCTACATAAGAATATGGCACATTTGGAAGTGAAGAAAAATGGTTTACTTGTGCACTTAGCATTGGAAACATGAACATGTGAAGTTTCTAACATGTTATTAAACAAATAAACAAAAATAAAATAAAACCAATCAAAATCTTTAAAAACATAATAAAAGCATTCTTATATGACAAATGTTAGTTAAATTAAAAAAGGTTCCAAGAACATATGGTAAAAAGTTTGTTCAAGATAATTAATGCAATGATCATAAATAAAATGTCACAAAAATATATATTCAAACATTAATTTGAGCAAACCCATCACAATTGTGCATGCATTCCACAATATACCACACAATGAATTTGGCATATTATACCTTTTTTCACATGTTTCAAAACAATTACCCTTTCATAAGTAAATGTAAACCTCATTTATATACAAACTAGTAGAATAAAGATAGAGTAAGGTAAGATATGTATTTATCTTTTATCATGCCCATGGGACTTACCCACCAAACACTAGAGGTAAAATGACAACCATTATTTTCTACTTATCGTAGTACAATAAACCCCCTTTATAATCACCCCATTTTAGTCACATTCTTGTTTGTGTCACAATTTTTGATAACCATCTATTTTAATAAGAAACACTATTCTTTAGAATCACTATCACATTCGTTAATAGCACAAAATATTTGCAAAGCTTTTCTTTTTAAATGTGACTATAATGAGAGAAAATTTAAGATAAATATTAGAGTTTTGGCAATGTTAATGTTGTTTTGTGTTCAAGTTATGCAAACTAACAACAATGAATTTAAATGAAGAGAAGAAAAAAAACCAACTTTCTCATGTAGACAAGCAAAAGATTTGCAAACTTGCTAAGAAAGTAGAAAATTTTAATTAAAACAATCAAATTGACAAGATACATAAGTAATAGTTAAGGAGCTCAAACTCAATGTAAATTATCACATTAAAAAAAGCTAAAAATCACAATAACCTTCTTCAAGTTTAATAATGCATAGTTTAATTTAAAATAACCTATGTAAGAAATTTAATCCATTGGCACCTTTATTCTAGCATAGAAGGGTTGTTTTGTTAATTGTTTTTGCCTATAGTCACAATCTTGTAAAGGTTTATATAGAATGTGATTATACACATTTAAATCACAATTCATTATTGTCACAAAAAAAGCGGTCACCAAAGGTATGATTATAAAGCGGGTTTATTGTGCAATAACAAATTTGGCAACTCAGTGCCATATAATTAATTAAGTTTTAAAAATTAACTTTAGCACATTAAATATTATTTTTCAATGTTTTGGGTTTACATTATAAAATTATCTTTTAAAATGAATGAGAGAGAGAATAAATATTCATTCATTTTGATGCACACCATTAATTTGCTACACTTTTTGATTCTTGACACTTGTTTGCGTGTGCCTTCTCATGAATCCTTGATTCATGTTTGTAAATAACATCCACTATGCCATTGGGATAGAGCTATTTCCATGTTTCATTTCTTTAGTTTGTATCACACAACAGGCCTAATTTGAAGGTGAATGAAACTTGGAACCAATGTTTTTTTTTGTGCAACATTTTGCCAAAATGAAGAATTATTGTAATATTCCTGTATTATATATATATATATATATTGTAATATTCCTGTTTTTGCTTAAAAAGATTGCCAAATTTCAGTTTTCTTTTTGAAAATATTTCACCACATTTGGATTTTGATTTTAGTCTTGTACCATTCTCTTAACTAGTTTTTCTTTTCCTATTTAGACATGTTATAAAGTCATGTTGTCATTTAATGATAAATCCCTCTTGGAATGCTAACAATGAGGCAACATCAAAAAATTGAAAAAAATTCACTGCTTGAACCTACTTGCCATTATCAAATTTCAAATTTTCAACATTTCATGCAATGATTCTTTTTAAATTGTGACAATTTAAAAAATAATTTTACTAGTGTTCAACACATTGAGGTACTAGGGTAGTAGTGATGTTATTGAAATACTTTAGTGGTTTGGATTATTTGCTATATGGGGGAAAGTCTTGAGTTCAATTCCTTGAAATTTCAACAATGTAAGTTTATAATTCTTTTTAACATGCCCTTTTGAGAATTGATTAATGTTGTACCTACAATATGTCACTTGGGCCATTACTTTTTGATCATTATAGCTCTTCTAACAAAAAAATTCTTGAAATTACCATACAACAGTAATGTTATGATCTTGAATTTAGATTAGATATTATCTCCCTTACTTTTTAATTTCAAATATTTTTTTCTCCTCCTATGATATGTCATCCATAGCTCAAATTATACAATATAAATCATTTTTCACATTTCATTGCTCCAATTTTAAATTGACATGTTCATTTATATGGATTAATTTTTTTCTAGAATTCATAGAATAACCAATTATAAACTAGGGTTAAATAACCTAAATTAACATAAGGTAAAATAACCAAGAACACTTGAAGATAAAATGATTTAGAATAACCAAAAGTAACCTACAACATAATAGTCAAAAATAACATAATGTAGGATACTTTATAATAATTTAGAATGGCCTAGTTTGGAATATTTTAAAGTAATCAATAATAGCTTATATAACCTATAATATAATTTTTAGAATAATTTAAAATAAATTAGGATAAAATAGCTTAAAATAACATAAAACCTAAAATAAAACATTTTTTTGCCCTCTTTCAGCTTGACCAAAATTGAAGATACTAGACCCTCACACGAGGAGTTTTGTTTATTGATTTTTCTAATAAAAAATCATGATTTCTTGTAATGAATGGTGTAACTACTACTTGTAACCAAGAATTGTGTTAAAGAGAGGAACTGTGCAACATGATTCTTTGAATGAGATCTTTTCATGGATGTTAAGTGGATATATGATTAGTCAACATTGTTGAATATTTTTTATTTTGGCCTAATATTAAACCAAAAATTCGATAATCTACCATTTTTAATGCCAAATCGACTTTGAATAATAAAATAACTATTTGACATTTGAGTGTTGAAGAAGATAAAGTGCTATGGTATTGGAAAAATCTTGTGGAGAAAATTTTGCGATCACAATGCAATGGCTCAAATGGAAACCCTTAAGTGCAATGTTGACAATGAACCAATACCTACACTCATATCTTCACCTATTGGTGAAGCCTATTACTAGTTATACTTAACTCACTAAATGTGAAACTTTGACTGTGAAGCCCCTATTTTGTATCATGAAATGTGCCCAATAGATATTAAAAACTATTGTGCCAGGAAGGAATTTGGGTGAGGTTAATAGTGCGAGCACAATGGGATGTGGATTTGCATTTGGATGATGGGCATTTGGAAGTATTCAATGGTCAAGTGGATTTTGAAGAATGGTTAGGTCAGGTAAATGCAAAAAGACCTATCCATTGTGCCTTGCACCAAGGGGACTTAAAAGAGGTGGAAAAGGTCATGTGAAATCTATTACCTATGTCTTAAGACAGGATATTTATAATGTTTAGAGGGATTGCAAAGAAACCTCTTAGTCTTAAATACAAGATCAGATCACACAGAAAATAACGAAATGATATAATTTCTTAATGTATATGAAGGGCACCTTACCTAGATTAATATTTCTATTGCAACAAAACAAGCATCTCATGCATCAAGTTCCTCAAAAAATCCTTGTGCATAATATTCCAAAAAACAATTTGAAGAACCTTATGTGTAATTTGGGTGCCTCTCCTTCTCAAACAAAATCACACATGTTAAAGTTTTACCAAATTGTTACAACTTATAAGGACAACTTATAAGGACCTTGAATGTGGCAGTTTTGGGAATTTAAGTCCCATGTGAGGTGGATTATATCTTATGTTGGGCCCTTATTCACAAAACTACATCCTTAATAATACATATCCTATACCCAAAATTGGTAATGTTGGAATAGTTGCCATCACCTTCTTTTTTTTGGTTATGTTATAACGAAGAAGGCGATGGCAACTACTTTTGTCGCCTTCTTCTTTCGTTTTATTGCAGCAAAAAAGGTGATGTCATCTATTTCTTCTGTGGTTTTGTTGCAATGTAGAAGGCGATGGTAGCAAGTTGTTGTCACCTTTGTCTTTGTGTTTGAGAAAAAAACGACAGTAATTAGTTGTCGTCTTCTTTTCTGGTTGTGTTGTAACGAAGAAGGTGATGGCACCAATTGCCATTGCCTTCTTCTGTGGTGGTGTTACAAAGAAGAAGAAGAAGACGATAGTTTCCATCACCTTTTTCAATGACTTTGTCATAAAAAATGGCGATGATAACTTCTATTGCCTTTTTCAGTGGCTTTACTCCGAAGAAGGTGACGACAATAATGTTGTCGCCTTTTTTAATAGTGGTGGTGTAATGAAAAAGGTGATGGTAGTAGGTGGTTTCCTTTCTTTTTTTCTTTTTCTTTTTCTTTGGTCCTTTTGGTCTAGTTCATTAGAATTCACAATTAATAATGAAATGGTGGTTTCTTTTTTTGTTGAAGGTCGTAATGGCTAAAAGAAGGAGATTGAAGAAAGGTGGTGGTGATTTGGAGTACACAAGCAAAATGTTGCTCCATCAAAATTGAAAATTGATGAATCAAGTAATCTATGTGAGTTAGAGTTAACAATGGTGGTGATAGTTTACAATTCAAATGCTGAGATTACTTTCAATATAGATTGAAAATTTCGATAAAAAAATGGTGGGTTAAATTGTTTTAAAATTTACGTACATTAGATTAAATGTAGATAAAAGAAATTGTACAAGCTTTTTTTAATTTAATTATATCCACACCTTCCATCATTTGATGGAAGGCGAGGGATTTTTTTTGTCAAAATTTTTTGTGCAATACCTGAAAACAATTAAAGTTTGCAAAAGTTATATCTGATTGTGTGATTTTATGTTTTACAATACCTACATTCTGTTTTTTAAACTTTTTGTGTAAGGTTTTAGGGTTAGGATTTTTGTATTACAAACTAATTTTTTTAAAAAATACTTCTTGGCTTAGGTCTAAAACTTGAAACCAATTAGGCTTCTTAACCACCAACACCCCTTTGTCCACTTAATTTGGCTCGAAAGGACAAAGAATGATGAAGGTTGGGTCAAAATGGAAGTGTAAAGTTGACACTTGCATTGTCAAATGGTTGTTGACCAAACATTTGAAGAATGTGCATGGCTTGGTAATAGAAAAGGCCAAACCTAAGAGGCCTTCAACTTCTAAAGGAGGTCCCCAACATCAAAACCATTGTCACAAACCTAGCCTTGGGCTTGTGACCAAGGCAAGGGCTTGCAATAGTGCGAGCCAAGAAGGAAGCTTAGGAGTCACATTTCGTGCTCCCAAGAGTGTAGGAAAGTGTGAGGGAATGAACATTCACACTCCCAAGTGAACTCCCATTTGGGGAGTTGGAGTCCCAATGGACTCCCAAATCTTTAGAGAGTGATTGCAAGGGTCAAAAAACCCATTGGATTGAGGATTTCATTATATCCTTGAAAGCTCTTGGAACGTAGATGTCTAAAATGGGCTCACATGGCCCATTTAAACACTTCAAACACAAGTTATGGCCAAAAGAAAGGTCGGGAGTCAAATTGGCAATTTAACGTGTAGATGATGTGCGACATATCGTTGGAAAGCTTTTGACAAAAACTACAACTTTTCTTTAGACCTCATCTCAATCGAAGGTCTGCAAATAAAATTACAGGCCCGCAAAGTTGCAAAAGTCCCAACTTTGGGGATTTCGGGACTCCCACTTGGGAGTCCCGGGACAAAATGCCATTTGGGTGTTGGTCCCATGGTCAGGCACAAAGTATATTATAAGGGGGAAGGTGGTGGCTTCCCCCAAGTCTAAGCTTTGGTGAGTCTTGTGAGTCTGTGTTTGCTTGTGGCTCGTCTATGCACCAAAAGTGCTCAAATTACGCACTTACCAACTTGTTGTTTGGTTTGTGCAGGTCCGTGTGAATAATTGATGCTTGTCATTCTTCCTAGTCCCATCCTAGAACTTCAGCACACCCTTTTACCCCCCAAAGTGTTGCGAACCAAAGAGTGTGCCCCAACTATTTTTTTTTTCGTTATTTTCACCTCAGCCTCACATTTGAGTCTATCAAGGATTTGGGAGTGCATCAACCAAATTAAAATGAACGTTTGCATCTTGGTAGACACCATGGTCATGCAAAGGCGAAATGATCAAAAGGTTGTTAGTCGTGTTCATGCCAAAGCCCAATGTGAGTGGGATAAGTTGATAATTATTACACAATAATGTCCACCATTACCAAAACCAACTTTGGTCAAATTAGCTTCAGAGTAACTATTGCAGGTGTTTCGGTCTCAATGCTTGGGACGCGGGAAGTGTGCTTTGAGATGTAACATCACGAATGGAAAAAGATGAAAATTTATAAGAAAAGATTAAATCCATTCGTTTTGCATATGCACAATGATTGAAGATGGCATGGGATATCAAAAATTGGGATTGAAAGTTTAATAAAGCAAGTTAGACACAAGAGTTGACAAATTTATTAGATTTCCATGAATCTAAAATGGATCATGGAAGGTAAATAATAATAATGATAATCAATGTTTATTATTTTTTTATAATTTTGTTTCATCCAAGGTGTGTTAAGGTTTAATTTGGTGGTTTTTGGGTCTTTATAAGGTTTAAGAAACAACAAAGGAAGAGTTTGTTGTAAATGTAGTTTAGGTTGAGATTCAACTTTGCCATCTGTACATTTCTCATCATGCAATAAAGGCTACAAATGCAACAGCTACTTCTTGAGCTAAACATGGGATTATAAATAATGATATGGTTTAAGGTTTTCATTTTATATAATTAGTTAGGTTTTTTTAGCCCTTTCATTTTTTGGACTACCCAATTTTTGAACTTTAGTCCTTTGATATATTATAAAGAGCCTTTTTTTTCATTGAATTTTTTAACATTTTTTGATCCACCCATATTTGTACATCTTTTATCAATATAATATTTTCCTTTAGTCACACTTGTTTGATTGGTATATGGTTGGTTATATTTTTTTAATTTTTCATAATCTTCTTAATACTTTAAATGTAAGAATCAAAACTTAAATAAGCCCATATGAATAAATAACATTAATTTGTTTAAGGTTTACAAAGATCAAAATGAACATTGTGCAATGCCTACATCCTTTTTATTATAATTTCCATAAGGTCATTTCAAATATGTAATACTCGCATATAGGTTTCATAATAGTTGGTTTTTTACATCCATTACAATACCCACATATAGGTCTCATAAATATTGGCTGGTTTTTACGTCCATTGCAATACCCGCATATAGGTCTCATAATAGTGGCTGGTTTTTTTACATCCATTCCAATACCCACATGTAGGTCCATAAATAATTGTTGATTTTCAACATTTTTTGTAATACTTGCATATAAGTTTCCATTGTAATATTTATTCGACTCATATGACATAATAATTTAGTCTAAATATCAACAAATAATGTGATAATTAAAGAATTACTAGAAAATTATTTTAGATAATGTAAATGATTGATTATCATATTTTAAAAATCATTTTTTAAATATTAATTAATTGATTATTTGGTTGAACCTTAATTATTCAAATAATTAAAATTTAGATCTAAAAATCAAATTAATATTTTGATATTTAATTTATTATTTTAATTAAATTTGTTATGTTGATAAGTTATTCAAATCATTATTTTAAATAATTAATTTTCATAAAATTAATTTAGGTATATGAAGAGACATATTTGGATACTCAACTCACTTATTTTGAAGTGACCTTACATGTAGGTATTACATTTAGGGTTGGGTCTTCACATAAGGTTTGCTTCAATCACCTATGGGTTATTTCATAATGAACTTGCATGAAAGTATTGCATTTAAACTTTGGTCTTCATTCAAAGGCGCACCCAAACTACATATTGGGTATTTCGAAATGAACCTACATGTGGGTATTGCATTTAAGGTTGCCCTTTCATTACAAGTTAACCCTAAATCACCTATGGGTTATTTTGAAATGAACTTGAATATGGTTATTACATTCAAGGTTAGGGTTTTATATAATTTTGCAATATCCACAAATGTATTTACTTTCACCCAACTAAAAATTTAGCTTTAATTTTTTTAATAATAAATAAAATTTATAACAAAACACAAAAGAAGGTATGTTTTTTACCATTTGCTAATATCTCCAAACTTATTGTTTTCACTTTCTTTAAAATATATATATATATATATATATATATATATATATTGCATTGTTCTGCAGATAAAATTTCCTCCAAAATGCACCCTATATTTATTTTAATTACTATAGACTTGTAAAAAAATGTTAATTAATTTATATGTCTCAAACTCTAAACTTGAATCATAATCCAATAGTATATACTTGTAACAATTATATGAAAAAATGTGCTTTCTTTTTAATCAATTTTTTTAGTTGAAATTTAATATGTTATAATATAATAAGGAATAGACATTAAATTGTCATAAATGTTTATTAAGCTTACATGGCCTAGGCTAGTAAACTATTTATATAACTAATATGTTTATTTAGTAAACTCAACCACCTTGAATACCTACCTAGACCATTTAAAATATTAACCTAGAAAACTTACATTAGTTTGATCACAATTGTCATTGTATTATTTGTTCCATAAACAATACAACCTCTTTTTAATTTCAATGAAACAAAGTAGGAATCATGGAACTCTTAATTAACAACCTGAACCTTTATACACACCTTTGTTAACATAATATTTTGAAATTAGTTAATTATTTTGGAGTGACCCAACATGTGGGTATTGCATTTACGGTAGGATCTTCATTTAAAGAGGCCTAAACCCCACATGCGTTATTTCAAAATGACCTTGAAAGTGAGTATTACATATAAGGTTGGGTTATTTCAAACTGACCTTGCATGTGGGTATTGCATTTAACGCTAGGTCTTCATTTAAGGGTATCCAAACCATTTAAATGGGTTATTTTGAAACAACCATGCATGTGGGTATTACATTGAAGGTTGATTCTTCATTTAATCTTGTAATACCCGCACTTATACATACCTCTATCAACTAGAATTTTGGGGTTTCATTGTAATACCTGTATTCGTACTTACCTCTACCAATTAGAATTTTGGGGCTTCGTTACAATACTTGCACCCGTTCTTACTTTTACCAACTAGAATTTTGGGGCTTAATTGCAATACTTGCACTTGTATTTGCTTCTACCAACTGGGATTTTGGGGCCTAGTCATAATATTTACATTTAACACTAATATTATCACTATCTTTGTGTTTTTGCATTTCGAACTTTTTGTGCTTATTACTTGGAAACAATAATAACCTTTGTGGCATATTAAACTTCATGTGTGTGTTGAATACATGATGTTCAAGAATTTGGGTTATGGTTTCCTCCATACAAAATTGATTCCAAAACAAAATTCTTAATGTCAATGGCAACAATCTTGATTAGTAATCGAGACATTTATTCATGACATCATTTAGTATGTACATTTGTATGATTGAACATTGTTTCATGCTAATCTTTGAGTCGTTTGGCACTATTTTCCAATCCATCTTCTACATGATGTAACACTAATCCTAGGTGTAAATCTATGAGGTGGCATGTTCACAAAGTGTCACATCACTTTCTTTACATTCATTTGTGATCTCTTACATTGTAGTGACCAATTGTGCAAGAACCCTTTCCATTGGGGTCGATGAATTTATTGTGTCACTAGACCTTACAATGGCACCCATATGGAGATCACTTTGCTTCATGTTCATGAGCCCATCAAATTCCATGATCCCATCATCACCTTCAAAATGTTCATCTTCATCATCATCAATGGACTCCATATCATCTGGAATATGCTGTGCATTCGCAAACATGTGACCCAACCCTTCACGATGTGATCCATACCATGTTCCACAGTAATGAATGATATCCTCCTAAGAAATATTTGTGCATGTGAGAATGATCACAATTTGGTCCTTACACATGGTCCTTCACAATGCCCATTCACATGTGTAACAAAATATTTCGATGAATGGGAATTTCACCACATAAATAACATTGGGAAGGCGTTGATTCCGTACACCCCAAGCTCCATGACTCTCAAAGGTTGGTTGGTGCACATTGGTGAGTGGAATAAGGGTTATTTTTTCCACATTTCGTGTAATAATGGCCTCCATAACCTTGTTTTTTTATGAAACCTTTTTTTTCATTTCCAATGTGTGCATGTAATTACATGCAATGGTTGTTGTTAATCGCCACACCAACCAATCAATCATATGCCCTCTAAGGCTTTTTGTGTCAAGAACAAGCCAACATTTCAACGAACCATGATATGATTCAATGTTTGCTTAGGTGTCTTGGTTGGAATGAGGCACTCTTCAAACACCCACCATCCATAATTCTACAAACATAAATACAATGCACAAGGATGAATAACATTATTACAAAACCATGATAATGATTATCATTTACCAAATTGATGGTAATAAGTCTAGAAGTAATTTGTCCAAGCATCACTAGGCCTATGTTTGTGAAGGTTTTCTCTCACAACAACCTTCCCACGCTCTTTGAAGTCATCAATTGTTTCTCCATGATTGATGAACATGTACATCACATCATGAAGGTCTTGGAGGATTCCACCTCGCACCTCCACATCTTTGATTTTTTCAGTACCACATAAACACCATGCTTTGAGAGCATGTCAACAATAAAGGTAGATGGGAACCTTGTCCATACCCCATACAACCCTAATAAAGACACATATGTAATAAAATGACCATGAGTGGATGGGGTCAATATAACATAAAATGCATTTCATGTAATAAATTTTTTTACGAAAGATATTAAAAAATATCTAAGGAAATATATACAAAATAGGTACTAGGTATAGAACCAACTGTAATGCCTTAAATTCTTGAGGTGCATCATCAACGAGAAAACATGATGGTTTCCAATGTGACATGTGTAATAACATATTATCTTTTAATGGTTTCAACCATTCGATCAAATTTTCAACTATTTGCCTGCTTATAATGATCCAAGTTAAAAGGACACCCGTGCAATGATCATCAAACCCCATCAAGGTGAATAGATGGAATTTCATGTCATTTGTGCCAAATATGGCATCCATAAAAATTGCACCATTGTGACTATATGATAACATGGACTCACATTGAGTTGGTGTTTGAATACCTATGGTGAATGGGATTTGAATCCCATTGATTTCACCAACATCTTGGAAGAAAAACACATTTTCCGGATGTTAGAAAGCCCAAGACTGAATTGAAATTGCAGGGTTGGTGTATGTAAATGCCAATTCCCTTTCTTATGTTTCCAATCCAAATATGTAATGTCTTGAAGTTGAATGAAATCATTTCGTGTCATGCTTTGACCCGCATTCACATGTTTTCACCAATTTGTTTTATGTTTGTCATATATTTGTTTAGTCGTGTAACCTAAGCTTAATTGGGCCCATATGTGGTCTTTCAATGCTTGTGACATGCATGGAGCATAATGAGACATATGATAAATGGATTTCGAATCATGCTCACCATGTGCAAATGACCCATTAATTCGTGTATGGGCCTTATGATAAATTGTGATCTCAGCCACATCACGCCGTTTGTATAAACATTTGATTAAGAATGATGCTAGGCATCTTCGTTGAATAAATCGAATGTGGGTTGAGTTTTCCCGATAGTCCTCTAGTCCATATCCACACTGATACAGAGACCAAAAAACTTTCAAGACGTAAATGATTACATCTTTGGTATATGAATTAAAGAAATTGAAAAGGTTAATGCCATAAATGTTTACCACATATGCCCAAGGTGGTTTATGATAGTTGGTTGCTTGACATCCGTTTAGCTTGGAAAGTTTTTGTAAACATTCCATTCCACAGGGGTGCTTGTATCCTCTTATTCACCTTCTTAGAATTCCGAAATGTGAACATATGGAACATAAACAAATTGAATGGTCACTTTATTTTGCCCTCCATGGCATATCCCGAACCTCCACACCAAGTCCTTGTTTGAGAAAGGGGACTTGGTGGGGTTTTGGACATGAATGGAATGGGACTTTGGAACCTTTCCATGATTGAAGGAAGTAGGACAAATTCTTGCACCAAAAGAATTTATAATTCTCTAATCATTCAACATTGAACAAAAACCCAAAATGTAATACATACATGGCTCCCTTAAAATTGATGTTGTGACTTAGAATTCCCATTACAATACCCATATCATGATATAAAATACTTATTGTTCCAATGTACGTCACATACAATATTTGCATTATGAACCCATATACTAAAATAAACTTTGGCAAATACCCACATTGAATTTTTAAACCTTCCATCATTGAAAATGTTCACATATGCAATACCCAGATTGTGCTTTAAACCCACAATGTCTAAAAACCCCATGTAGCAATACCCACATAATGATAATTAATGCATAATGTTTGAGAGGTGCAAAATGCAATACCTGCCTTAGGCCATAAAACCCACCTTAGTTGTGGGGAGTAAATGCATTATTTGCATATGGGTATGAAAAAATCAAACTACAAAGACATATTGAATATGAAATATTCGTGTAAACGTATAAAACCTTTATTTATGGTTACATACTTAATGAAACTTGACACCCATTCTATATCCAATAACTAGGAAATGAAAAGAAGTTGAATTATGAAAATATAAACACAAAACAAAAGAAGTAACAAGAGACAAATGCATACATTTAGGAATAAAAGATGACAACGTTCCACCAAAGTTTGTAGTCCCAATTGAAAACGCAACCTTAAAAGATCATAAGTCATATAAAAATGGGTTGGAAAATATTGAACTTTAACAACTATGGAACATATGGAAAACAAAAGAGATTCATAATTATGGTATAGATCTAAACAAGTGATAAGATCAAAAACCAATATAATGAACAAAGTTTAGAGTATGAACCTCAAAATGAAATATATGAACCAAATTCCTATACTCTAAATCATGAGGCATAACCTTAAAAATCCAAATGATATTTTGCCATAAGCCCTATTATAACCTTAACTATACAAACCCTAACAAAAAAAAGTCCCAGTGATATATGCCCTAAACCCAAATAACTATACAAATTATATAATGCAAAACAAACAAATTTAAAAGAACATAGGAAAAATTTAAAAACCAAAATTAAAGGTTTTATATTATAAATATTTATTGACTGAAAGAAAATACCTTAATCTTTTTTTAAAATCAAATAAATTTCATACAAAACCAAAAGAAAAAATATGTCTTTTACCTTTGCGTGATTTCTCCAACCTAATTTTTTCCACTCTTTTTGAAGAAGATGTAGAATGACATTGTATTACTTCACATATGTGTAAACCCTAAAAATTTCCCCCAAATTTAGCCTAATTTAGGTTAATTATTATACATTTGTGAAAAACGTATTAATTAATTTGTGTCCCAACCCTAAACTTAAACCATAATCCAATAGTACATATTTATAATAATTACATGAAAAGATGTATTGTAATGTCCATTCAATAATAAATTAGATGAACAAAATTTAGTAAAATATGCATTAACTAAACCAAAATGGTTGCAAGTATGGCATTGTTTCCACTATAAATTGTTTATAATACTTACATATGGGGACCTATGTTCATCATCCATGAACTAGGGTGAACTTTAATAAATTGATAGGTAGGATT
>Ga0116227_10008494_pt1 | contig 19311 bp, 13 predicted proteins | sample S1TSphgellanicum_FD_89693 | JGI IMG/M metagenome (GOLD analysis project Ga0116227, IMG submission 89693) | Host-associated microbial communities from peat moss isolated from Minnesota, USA - S1T2_Fb - Sphagnum magellanicum MG | ecosystem: Host-associated > Plants > Peat moss > Unclassified... | reverse complement strand
TGTTGCAGCAGCTTGGTACCCCAACTGCTTTCATTCTGGCTGAAGAAATCCCAAGAGGTTCTTCCCAGCACCATGAAGTGATCTGCTCCATTGTAGCGAGACCACATCTCTGTCGCATTTTGCTCGAGCCAGTTGATAAGGGAAGCTCCTTGGGTGTCCCTCAGATGCTTCTTCTCCCCATACAAATACTCCAGAGCTTCAAGCCCTCCATAGTAAGGGATGAAGAAAGCATCCGCTTTGGAAGGGATTAGGGTTCTGCAAGGATAGGTGACCATGCGACGATGGAAAATCACCTCCAGAAGATAGTTGTTTGTCGCATACCAGTGAGGAAAAGAAGAAGAAGAACTCTCCTCAATCCGCTTCCCAAATCCTTCGTTCAGCCAGTGATCGCAGAAGTCGATCCAGTCTGCTAATCCTCTGTTGCATTTTGCAAGAAGATCTGTGTTGAAGGATGATGGCAATTCGTGCATGAAGATTCTTCGCCCCTCACATGATGAGTCTGCTTCTTCTGAGTCCGCTTCTGTTGCTGTTGCTTCTTCTGTTGCAGCAGTGTGTACTACTACTTCTACTAATTTTTGAGAAAAGCTTAAGGGAGACTTTGGGGTTGGTGCTTCAAGGCGTGGGAATGCTCGGATTGCCAGGATCAACAGAGCCAAGCACACACAGAAACGAACTCCAAGCCTCCAAACACGCATCTTCTAAATCCTTGGACAACCAATCCTTCCTCCCTTCACTCTGCTCCAAAAAGCCTCCACTTTTCTTCTCCTCCCAATCTTTCTTGTTTCTAACTCTCTTTATGGTTTTGGGTGTTTTTTTTTCCTGATTTTCTTCTTCTCCTTCTTCTTCTTCACCCTACCCACCAGCAAGTAGCAGCTCCAAACCGCTAGAAATCCTGCTTTCTGCAATGCACGCAGCTGATTCTTCTTCTTCTTCTTCTTCTTTCTCTTCTTCTGCAACACATCTTCCCTTCCTGCTCACACCTGCTCAGACCACTGAATCCCAAAATGACGTTGGCAGTTGGGAACCTCTCCAAACAATTGCCAGTTCCCTTTACACTACTACTCATACCACTATAGAAAACAAAAACTGTGCTGATGAAGAAGGAGCTGCAATACCAGGCACTGCCAAAGCTCCAGCTGCTACCTCACCTCACAACAACAACCATCTTCACAACACACTGCTACTGCTCTTCTCTGTCCGTCTGCATGTCCGTCCGTCTGTCTGTGTGTGCCTGTCTCCAGAATTCAAAGGTGGAAGCTTTAGTGCACACAAACTCTCCAACAGACTCAAAATGGAAAAAAACAAAAAGCAAAAAAAAAAAAGGGTTCAGGAAAAGCACAACAACAACAATAGCAGCAACAATCGAAGCAAAACAAAGGGACACTTTTAGAACTACAAATACTGCAATGACTTGAGTGTTGTCTTGAACAAGAACTTGAGACCGAAAAACAGCAACTCGCCACGACAAGTGCAGGCCAGTTGAGAAACTGCAGTGACAGTAGTAGGCCTAGAGAGAGTGCCAAGAACAAACACACCAAAATCAAAAATTAAAAAATTAAAAAATATATATATTTATGATTAATTTTTAAAATAATAACACTGTCATCAATCAGTCCGGGATTTTTAAAAAAAAGGAAAAACGCAAGCACAAGAAGAAACCACCAAACCAAGGTTTTTTTTTTTCTTAAAACTTTTTTTTGGGGTTTTCTTTTGTTTCATCATTTTTATTTTGGATGTCCAAATTTAGACAAAAGTTTCCCAAAAACTAGCAAAGTTAGTGAAAATTTACACAAGTAAAAACTGGATTCCAAAAGTTTCCCCCCTTTTTTTTTGGGTTAAAAACTCAACAAAATTTGTGGGGGAAAAAGACAACCTGCTATCTGCTACAACTACTAGGGTTGGGAAAAAGAAAACTTGATACCTACCTACTGTTATTAGTGTCCAACAAACCCCAAAAAAAAATCTTGAGTGTTGTTTATGACTGGAACAAAGATGAGCCCAAAACTTGGCAAACTTTATTAACAAAAGACACCCATCAAGAGAGAGGAAGTGGAGGTGAAAACAAAAGTTGCAAAACATGCAGGGGCTTGCAACCTAAGTATAACTACAATATACACACATGCATGCATTATTTTTCATTCCCCAAATCCAATCCAAACCAACCCAACGGCTTTAAAGTTTTTCACAACCCAAACAAAAAAATAATAATTTTTAAAAAAAATCTTCTGTTGTTTTGGACAAAACAAAGATGAGCTAAACCTGTCAACACGTTATAAATCATAAAAGGCACCCATGGTAGCAAGTGGAGGTGAAACAAAAGTGCCAAAAACCCATCACTTAGATGTAAGTAGACATTAAATAGGTGCGTATTACACACTTATCTACACACATTAGTTTTGCATTCCTGCAAAAGCACTAAATCAACAGCCTCACAGTTTCCACTAAAGTCACTAACTTAATAATTTCTTGTTTGTTTGCCATCATCTCTGCTCAACAATTTTCTTGTGTTTGAATTGTTTTCTCTATTATTACAGTTGTAAAAATGCTGTTGCACTACTACTAAGCAATGAGCAACACAGGATGCTAAGCAACCCCTTAACAACTCTTCAAGGTGGATGAATCCATGCAACTGGCCACATGGTTCTGTGATGTAAGGGTGTGAATAATGACGGTATAGTTCTTATGGGCATGTTTAACTTCCTCCAAGAATAAGTCGTTGTAGTTGATGAATCTCAACTAAATTAAGGCGACTCAGATCTCTTATTCTCACACTCAATCTGACTGAATCTCTCTCACCTTGGGTGAGCCATCCAGCCAGCAACCAAGCAAGCAGTGCACCTACATTGGAACCTTCACCTTCTTTTTGAGTACTTTCTTGAGTTACAAACTTAAATTTGGACTCCAAATAAACCCTGATTCAATCATAGGACAGGATATTTTATGATGTTTAGAAACAACCCAAAAAAGAATTTGGGGGGTTTTCAACTCTGGTACCAGTGTTGGTGCCGTTTCACCTTACCTGGGCACCAGTGGTAAAACTCCTTTTTGGGTTGCTTGTAAACATTTCAACTATCCCCTCTGAAGATCACACCAAGGTCTTTGAATCCAAATTCAATCGTCCTCCTTTTAAAATATATTTTAATAACCTAATTAATTATGAGAAAAAAAAATCCAGGACTTTTGAGAAATTAGTAAGGTTTATTTAGCAAGTGAAAATACACCCAATAAATTTTTAATGATTATGCCAAAATCTTAGGAAACAATATATTAAATATTTGGCATCAAAGTGCCAAACTTGCCAGACTATATTACATAACACATCCTCCCCCCCCCCTCACACACTCACTGACTCCATTTCAAGTACATACCAGTGATGAGTGGGTATTAGAATTGCATCAAATCCTGGATGGTTCTCAGGGCGGTTTTAAAAAATATCCATAGCCACGGTTCTCAAAATATCAAAGCAAACTGTTTGGATACGCATATTCACTGTTCTCAATTAAATTGAAAAAGTCAAACAACCACCCACAAAACCACTAATTCTTTATGGGTTGGGGTCCATTGCATTGTCCATTATTTTAGGGTTTTGAAGTAACCTAAACCGATGTTGTTTAGTTGATTTTGGTTTTTCTTTTTTTCAAAAACCCGCATACCTAACATCCCGACTCAGAACTTGAGATGGATTCCATATGCACAACATAAATGCTGATCTTTTGCAACCTTTGAATTAAGGTAGTTGATGATGATGAATATAGACTATTATGTAGTGATGATGAATATCCTGCCAAACTCGACACGGTTTGGATTGTTGTCCTGACATGCTTTGTACTATGGTGGTCAGTAGAGTGCCCATTTTCCACAAAAAGTCTTTCCACTTCCTGTCAGGATTCAGGAACCTACCCCCATACCATCATAGTAGTAGCCTAGGGTCGGTTTCCACATTGACAAAACCAATAAAAAAAATTTTCAAAAAATAAATTTGTTTTTTTTTAAATTTTGAAATTATATATATTTTTCCATCATCTACTATAATATTGTGATATGAGTTGTGAAATTATTCAGATTGTAGCCTATGATAATTATGATAATTTTCAACATGTCAATGTCATATTTTCATAATATTTCATTTCACTATTTTGAGGATTATTTAATGATGAAACCGACCTTAGGGTAAGGTAAATAAGTGAAGTTTGAACCCACCCAATTTGTAAGTAGCTCATAGTCAAAAATATTGGATTCATAAAATGACCATGTTGACAAAATTTCAACCTGTTTTTGATAGATGAATGAACTTATTTTAACAAAGTTATTGCAAAGATATATATATATATATATATATATATATATATATATATACTATGAGTTTGAATAGGCTACTACAAGCAAGATCACAACTTTTTTTTCTGTTTTTTTTCAAAAAAAATTTAATTTATTTTTTCAAATTTGTGAAGTATGTGGGTTGGCAATTGTGCATGGGAGTACTTAGCCAAATTTGGGGAAAGTAGAAAAATTTAGGAATCCTCTTATACTTTGGCAACTTGTCGGAAACTATTCTTTAAATATTGTGATGTTAGATTTTATTTTTTCCCCTCATAATGTGGTGACTTGGGTGTATCTTTTCCCCCCAAAAAATAAACAATTTGTACCTTTTGCATCTTCCTTTCTTTTCTGGCCAGGTTGTGAAAATTCTCTCCCCCCCCCTCCCCACCAAAAAAAAGAAAAAAAAACTGATTTAAACTTGTGGTTTAATTTTGGCAATTTTAAGGGGGTGAGAGAAAATCTCAAATTTTCACAACTTTGGTGCATTTTTTTCACAAAAATCCTTTACATGGGTTGCATTGGATTTTATTTTTTTGGGTAGGCAAGTGGTGAAAATACACCTCAAAGGAACACTGGAACTCTCAATGCACTCAATCTAAGCTGTCCTCACACACTAGACAGACATAGTAAATTCAGAAAAGTCATGAGTTTTGCATTGAGCACAGCTGTGTTTCATGTGCTAGCAACATGGCAAAGAGTCACCCAAGAACAATAATTTGAAAAAAAAACGCCATAACATTTTTTAGTTTATAAAACTTGACTTCCATTGGAACACAGCCTGCTCTCAGACCCTTGGATCCTACACAAAACTCGTGAATTTTCACTATGGAACTCTGACTCAATGAGCTAAACCCTTTCTCCATGTTCTCCATGCAAGAGAGGCCAGCTATTAAAGAGTTTTGGTCTTCTCAATCCATTTACTGCTTTCTCGCGTGGTCAAGCTGCAACAACAGATCCAGCTTTTAGCTTTTAAGTACCACAAGACCTAAATGCAAATTATATTGAAACTTTACCAGTTGCGTCTTTCTTCAGTTTTCTAAGTAAAATTGGTGTTTTGGGTATGAGTAACTCCCTGCAATAGAATTGAAACTCATTCGGGCCAAGTCCCAATAATTGTGTGCCTGAGGGATATATATGGACTGAAGAATTGAAGCTTATAAAAAGATGGCTAGGCTATGGACCCAAGATTTGAAGCTTATGAAAGATGGCTAGGCTATGGACCCAAGATTTGAAGCTTATGAAAATGGCTAGACTAGCTGCAAAAAATACAGCTAATTATGGTATGTCTGTGGCTGACATGAATCGCTGACAGTTTGGATATGCCATCTCCAATCACACACACACTTTGCAGGATCACTTTGCACTGTACATTATGTTCACATATCAAAGTAAGGACACAGAAACTTGACACAATTATTTGCAGGGAAATTTGAGTCTCAAAGACCCCAGTGTTGGTCGGTTACTGGGATCTGCCTCCAAGCCCCCACGCCCCATCAGGTATCAGGCCGGTTCTCAGGGTTGATAATCATCATTTAAAGCATCAAATAATCAAACACCGTGTTTCAAAATATAATCACGGTTCTTCTTCTTTTTTAAGGTCAAATAACCACCCAGAAAACAACCCATTCTCTCATGGAACCAACCTTTGAGGGCTTTGATACATCCAGAACTGCCGATTCTTTGATTCTTATCTCCCCAACTAGCTAATATTTTGAATTGGAAGTATCAAGCTCCTGCAAGCATTAATTCTATGATGCTCAAAAAACTAGATGTATCATTATTGTGCAGACTTTTCATATATGTAGTCTTCCGTTCTTATCAGTGTTTGGCCAATATTTGCATTTTTTTTTTTTTTTGGAAGAATCAGACTTGGAATCATATTGGGGGATGACAAGTGTTGTTTCTACACAAGCACCTGCTTTGATTTTTGGGCATGTGCCACCCTCCAAAACAAAAATCATGTCCATAGGACTTGCTTGTTTTAAAATTTTCAGTTTTGCAACATGTAAAAATATGTATCGATGTGTTTGCAAAACATTAAGCATTTTATACAAATATAGAGCAATTGACACTCAACTATGTGAGATTTATCACTTCTTTTTTCTTCTATAGTATCATTTAGATTGTCGACTTCGTCATCTTACAAAGCTAAATGATTTAAAATTAGTTCAATAATTGATTGTTAAATACAACTTGTTTGAATGTTTTGGGAAAGATAAATGTTGAAAAAAAATTAACAATATTAAGTTGTCGAAAATTCCTCATACACTTGGAGACATTAGATTGAGATGAAAATAATATTTATGCATTTGCAAAGCAATATTTGGAATTTGGAATATTTTACACACAAACCCACCAACTAGTGTTTTATTTAGATGCAAAATTTTGCACGATTATGAAATTCAACCAATGTTAGTGAAATGTTGTGAATGAAAATTTTGATTTTGAAAAAATTGCCAAATATGAGCCATTTTGAAAACGACATCACCAATATTGTATTGGCCAGCCCAAATTTGTCACAACTCCAAATGGCCGAATGTGAATGATTGCCAAAAAAATTTAGATCATGATGATGCCTTGCCTTGGACATTTTAAAAGTGATGGTGTTTGCCATCATTTTGCGCACGTATTTTTCCTTTTAGTCATCACCTCCCTCCCATCACATTTCAGTAATTGCTATGCAATTGTGGATTCCTTCTACCTTCTATTGCAATATTTTCGACTTGTGTAAGAGGTTTATTACACAAAATGTATTGTCATTTACAAATCATCGCCACACATTGAATGCCCATTAATTTTGAAGGAGTGGTAGCAAGCTAGATACAAGTAAACTTATGTTACATGTTTGTTGCAAATTGTTGTAGATATGGGAGAGTTCAAACCTAACATGAAAAGTTTGTTGGAAATTTTGTAAGCATTCAAATTTATTTTCTTTGAAAGCCACAAAGATCTAAATTTTGGTGTATAAATGTATTGCTTATGGTTTAAAGTTTGTGTTTTGCAAGGTGGAGGAAAGTCAGCAGTGCCATCGTTGAAAAGCTTCAAGCTCACAATTGAATATATTACAAGTAGATCACCTTTTGACTTCTACTTGTATTCGAAATCTTTCCTTGTTCATGTTCCTGTTTAGAGGTTTAGGGTAAGAAATATTTTTAAGCTCTTCTATGAAAGTGTTTGTAAATTTCAATTTGGGAGATTTATACAATTTTGTAAGATTTTGATTCAGGCACACTTATGTTTTTCCATGTTTTTTGTAAGTTTTCAATTTCTAGAAAGTTTAAGGTTTTGCATGCACATAGTCACAACCAGTCAATTTAGCTTGTAAAATGTCAAGCCATGCATGAATGTGCCTGTAAGCTTTCCATTCCTACATTATTTAGTTTATAAGCAATTTTTTATAGTTCATGTTTGAAAGTTTTGAATTATTGCACATGTTAAGACCTAACATGTTTCAATTTATTTTATGGAATAGAAAGTACGTGCACATATTTCTTGTGGAGATTATGTTCCAACCCTCACAAATCTACAACATTTTGGAACATGGGTTCTTCAAGGATGTTAACCACTTGTTTTGTTATAAGTTTTTGTTGCTAATGTTTATTTTATTATAGGTGTTTACAACTACTAATCTTTGGCTAGATAGGTTGTTTCCAAGAGTTTATTGGGTGCAAGAAATTGTTTATGTTTGACATCATTTCTAGGTAATATCTTGGCATATGATTTCCTTGACAAATTAAGGGTTGTAGTCTCTATTTGGCATCATCTCTAAATAATGTCTTAACACTTTGATGTTTATTTTATTGGCTTTAGGGTTAAACCATAACATTTTTTTGTAATTCCTTCTCCATTTAGAAGGTGTTAACATAGTTTGTTTAGTTGCAAGTGTTTATTGGCTGTAAGGACTTGCTATAGTTATTGTTTGGTATCATCTCTAGATAATGTTTTTGCACAAGATGTTTGTTTTATTGGGTTTAAGGTTTAAATTGGAACATTTTTCTTGTGTAATGCCTTCCTTATTCACAAAGGTATTAATGTTGTTTATTTGTTTGCACATGTTTATAGAATTGTTGGTTGGCTACATTTGTGAAATATTGGGTGTTGGTGTTTATTGTGATTGATACTATGGTGTGTTGATCAACAATGGTTCCTTCGAAGAACCTTGCAAACTTAAAGTACCACTTATTTTACATTAGTTTTATTATTGCAATTATGGATTTGGCATTTGGGTCCTAATGACATGTTGCACAATTACATTCCTTTGTTCTTTCTAGTTCTTGCCCAAGCTCAAGTATTATTACCTTTCTTGCTTCTAAAGATGTGACTTTAACTACCACAAAAATTAATGACCTTGATATTTCTAACCTATTTTGGTCCCATATAAAAAGAAAAAAAAGAAAGTTGAATGTGAAGTGGAAAGACTTTTCCAAGATACATGGGCAACCAAATTCCCATGGGTTGAACTTGTATTAGAAGAAGGCAATAAGCTCCACCATGTGAGATGTAAGATTTGCATTTTGGTAAAGAATTAGGAAAAGCTATTGGTGCCAAAATTGGATGACCTAAATAAGCATAATGGGAGAAGGAAATGTATTCACTCTACTCTAGGGCAAAAAATTGGTGAATTTACACAAGCTTCAACACCCAACATGTTAAAAATGAAAAAATCTATGCCATTATAATGCTTACTTCTATCTGTAATAAATGATCAATGGAGAAAAGGTTGTTAGGATGAAAAATACATACAATTTGTTATTATTTTTCATCTTTTAAAACATGAATGGCTAATGATTGAATTTGAAAACATGCAAGGATTTTTGAGATTTTGAAAATTGACAAAACACTATATAAACAATGGAGTGATTATTATGAATGGGAAATGGCAAATTGCATGCACAATGTGGTTTTGGCTACAACATGGCATGTTATTCAAGCCTCTCATTTAATTCATTGAATTGCAATGAGATAACAACTTTTGATACCGATAGTTGGATGTCTATCCATTGTTATGTGGTTGAAAATTGGATTAAAGTTTTAATATTGTTGAATTTCTAAAGGATCACTAGAGGTGGTGGGTTTGACAAACTAACCATTATATTGGTGGATTTTGTGACTATTTTTGGGGGACTAACAAATGGGGATTTAGCATTGAAATTTGTATGTTTTGGTGTAGATGGTGTGACTATTTTCCAAGGTTTAAATATTAGTCTGACAATTCAAATGACATAGAAACATGCATCATTTATGATGAACATCCATTGCATGGCCCATCATTGTAATTTAATCGTACAAACATTGTTTGACTTGCCATTTGCTACAAAGATTGATGCCTTGCTTGCTTCAATGTACATGTATTTTGTTCATTTTTAAAAAAAGGCACCCTGAACTATAATCTTGATAGCATGTACTATAATGTACCATGTAACTCATGCATCTCACCACTCTTGTGTGTGCCCTAGCTCTTGTGCTATTCATGGCTTGGGTAGCTAAAAGGTGAACCCTATAAAAGAACATGCCTCATGTTCAATCTATGGACAACCTTGCATCAATTTTACTAGATTATTTTGTAGGATGTTGCCAAACTAGCCCCGGAGGGATGACATTATATTGATAGGTATTTATTCTTGTCATTGACAAATGATAAAAAGAAAAAATTGGATTTTTGGACTAGTCGTGAATTTTCTCTTGTGTCTACAAACGTGCCCAAACAAATTTCTGTTGTATTCGCAAACATGTCCAAATTTTTAATTATCGATTTTGGAACATGTTTCATTTTGGCCTTCCAGACACAGGACAAAATAATAATAATAATATTATTATTATGTTAAAGCAACCTAGCCAAGATCCATTTATGTGTGAAACTGGAACCAAAACTGAGACAATTATAATTTATTTTAAAACTAAGAACTGGAGGTTCTTCATGAAAGTAAAGAACTGCCCAAGACTAGTTATTGCATCTCTGGATTGCTTGCAACAAAACAGAAGCCAATAGAGTTACATGTAAAGTATCTCAAATTGGGGGGGGGGGGTGGGGATACTGATCCCCTAATTTGCTAGAACTGGGGATGAAAATAAAAAACAAGGATGGGAACAGTACACAGGAAAAATGAAGAGGGGACCAAACTAGTTTTCTCACCTCCTAAATCTGGATTTGCAATACCTGAGCTTCTTTGCTGTGGGTCATATCCTTTGACTAAATGAAGTCTTGTTAGAATACAATCTTGCAAATCTTGTGAACTAGCCATCCCCTAAACAGCCTGCAGTCTATGAAAAACTCCTAATTTACATGTTTAGGGTTTAGGGTTTTGTTGCTTGTTAGTTGTCTTTCAAGTGGCTGAATCCATAACTTTGATTATCTTTGTGGAGATTATTAGTTTGAGAAATTGTCAAATTGGAGCTTCTTTGCTGTCCATGAGATTCATTAATGAAATGCGGTTTGTGACCCATCATAATGGGCCATGATTGCTGTAGAGTAAGTGTACATGATATGTGCACTTGGTGGTCGGTTCTGGTCTGTATTGTTTCCTTCAGCACAAACAAACCATACTCGGGGTACTTTAATGTTGCGATTCTGGTCTGTTGTTTCAAACACTTGCCTCTGCACAATTCACAACAATAATTGTACAGTGTTTGGATTCTAGTACCTGTCCTTCTTCAAGTAGTGTTGATGTGGAATTTAGGCCTTCTCGTGGTACATAGTCCCCATCTATGCATTGGTATCAAAGGAAGCCTGGCATGCCTTGAGGCAATACCAACCTGGTAGATAGTGACTTGTGGTAATACGAATCTGGGACCAAGTTCATAATCAGTTTCAGTATGAATTGTACTAGTGGAAGCTTGTGCCAATCGATCCTCTCCAAGGCTCTAAGGGATTTAACTTTGAAGAAATTGTCTTCAAACCTCTTTAAAACAATTCAATTGTTAAAACATTCATTGGTTCAATTGCGAAGTTAAGAATCATAGGCCACCGGGTGTTAAGCTTTGAGTTGTTAGAGGGGCAATCAGAAGGGCTGCTACAATGAAAAGGCATTGATTTTTGGAGAATTTTTTTTTATAATTTTAAATTTAATTTTCAATGACACTCTAAACTCAATATTAAAAAAAATTTCATTGGTCCAAAAATTGCAAAATGATCACAATGCACATTGCCTTGTCGAGGGCTTTTTGCCAGTACCAAAAGCGCAACCAAAGGCCCCAAAGTTTGGGTGCATTAAACAAAACAAATGCCTATCTTAATATATAGATACCTGCTTCATACCAACTGAAAACCAGTTTTGGACTCAATGCCACAACCAAGCTGGTATGAAAATTATGAAGAGGACCCAATACCACGACCAATCTGGTTATCATGATTTTAAAAAGTGCCCAATATAAGGATCAGGCTTGTATATACAAACATGGACACCAAACCCAACACTGGTTCCAAGCACTAGCTCTCCACAATATGCAACATCTACTCACAGGGGTTAGTTATCGGTGTACTGCTTCGAGTGTTTGACAGACTTTTGCTCTTTTCTGTGCAAGTAGTCCACTCAAGAATGCTTCAGTACCCCCCAGAGTACAATGACACAGAAATAATAATGCATGCCACCCATCGCAGTTTAGTACAGTGAATTGTAAAGCACAATCCCCCTTATATCTAGGCAACCTAATTACCAATCTGATTCAAAATCACAAAAGTACTTCACAGTTCAAATTTCTTTCCCCCTCAATTGGAATGTTCAAGTCCATAACCCACATCGAAATTCTTACTCTCTTTTCGAACATATCATTATTGGGTTCAAAGATAAAGTAAAAGCATGAAGGATTTGAACCTGGGGTCTTTGAGGCTGTCATGAAGCAGAAGTTGCAGTCTTCTCATGCTAAGCACTAGAAAGCTGACACACCAGCTTTTGAAAGAACACATTTGTCGAGATTATCAGCAGCAGTGCACTTTGTACTTTGCAACACCAAGTTGATGATGTCAATTGGTCAAAAAGTTAAGACAAACTGTCCTCAAGAGCAGAATGTCTTGAGTCGTCCAAAAAACTGTCCTTTGTGACCCTTCATCACCAGTCTGGACTCTACACATTACATTCTTCACATGTTCAGCCTTCAAAGGTAGGCATCATCCTCCTTTTAGGTTTAACTTCGTCCTTAACATGTAGCTTTGCAAGAGCTGGTTTTCTCTGTGTCCATAAGAGGTTTCCTGAACCCAATTGTAGAAAATACTTGATATCCACAATATCCCTCCAATCAATGGAATACCCTTCTGCATCATCTACACTCCTACCCACAGTTTCCTTAGTTTTGGTGCCCATCACATTGAACAGGATCTGCATTGCCCTCACCCATCTCAAAGTCATATTCCATTACATCAGCTAAAAGGAGTTCCAGAGTTCCCTGTCCCAATTCAATATCAGGTGCTGTCCCTTTCAGAGATTTTCCAATCAAACCAATACCAACATCATGTACAATAATACAGTGACCATTTCCAAATTTGAGAACCACTTTATTACATGACAGAATTCATGTCACAGGCCCAGTATACTGGAGGAAAAAAATAATACACTTGAACCGTGCCCAGAACAAGTCATTCTCAAAGACACAAACAATATGATGGGGCCACCCCATCCAGGAAAAATTGTCATCTCATACTATCTATCTAGCATGTATTGATTGGCTACCAGTTGAAAGGGGTCACACCCAACAGAAAGATTTCACTTTCCAAGTCACGTATCCATTGGCATACTCGGTTGCAAACTGACACTGCTGAGCTCTGCTCATCACCATCCCACAATTTCAGTCTCTCGATACAATTAAAAACCCTCTTTGCAACACAAGTGTAGGAGTCAGCAGAGGAAGAATCACAGGCATGGTATTGCATTGCAAACAAGAAAGGTACTTCCAGAAGAACTAATAGAGAGAATTCGGAATCTGAAGAGACAAACCCAATGTTTAGTTTTCACATTGTTTTTTGCCCTCCCAAGTGAAACAATCTTCCTCAAGGAAGGATGATGGGAACAACATATGGAGGAAGAGAGTGCACACCTTTTCTGCCAATGGATCAAAAGCTGCATACAACTCAAAGTCCGAAGTCCTCCATGACAGTAAAACTAGTCACCACCACATCCCATCACAATTAACACACACACACACACACACATATGCACTTTGTCAGTCTTGAGAGATCAGATAATGTGAAGAAAAAAGATTGGGTGCCTGGTAGGGGTTTAGAGTTTAGAGCTCAAATGGTACATGTGTCTTTGCTCAGCCCTTAGAATGGCTGTCAGAATATTCCTTCCATTAGTCCATCCCTAACAGAATAGAATAGTTCTGTATGTGTAACAAAACTGGCAAAAACCAGTGCTGTGTGGTTCTTTGTATTTCTAAAGAACCACCAGTTCCAGTTCTACAAATATTCCAGAATTGGAGAACCACCAGTTCTGGTTCTTCAAATATTTCTGGTTCTTTGAAAAAAAATCAGAATTAAAGAAGCACAAGTTCCAGTTCTTTGAAAAAAATTCAGAATCAAGGAACCTCCAGTTCTGGTTATTTCAAAAACCTTAAAGAACCAACAGTTTTCATGAAAGAACCAGTAAAGAACCACTGGTTCTCTGTCCAGTTGAAAACTGTGGTCATACACCAAACCCAGTTCTTTGAATATTCTGAGAACTGGCAGGTAAGTGGGTGCATTCCTGGGTTGATAACCAACAGGTATTTGTCCTCATTTGAAGACCACCCCACACTGGCAAAAACCTCTCAGAACAAGAAATTTGAGTTGTAAAATTGAGCAAGCAAAACCAGAGAACAAGAGGGAGATATATAGTGTGGGCGGGGGAGAGAGAGAGACCATGCTGCTCATCACGCCTGTACTGCATTTTATGAAGGCCTGCTCCACTGCCGTCATGCATGGAAGCATGCAGCTTCTGGTATGCTCTAAAAAGCCTGGTACATCCACCCTTTCATTACTTACCTCCAGATGTAGAAACAGAACCAACAACATACAAAATCCCTCTACACCAGGCACAAAACATCACATTGACAACTATGAAGTCACACCTCCTCAAATCATGAGTTCAAATCAGATAATACAAGTAGTTACCGCTTCTGTGCAGCTCGAGTGTGTAGTGGGGGTGAGAATTCTGAAGCCACATACTGGTCCAAGTAGCTACTCCTGTACACAAAATGCCAGAGCCCGGCAGGGCCACCAGTGCCCACCACCAACTGTAGCCTTGTTTCACCTGGCAGCTCGTTATCAGCTTCAATTCCTGGACTGCTAGGAGCTGTTGAATCTAAAAGAGATGATGTTGAAGCCCCTGGCTCTGGCAAATCCTCCACACGTAGACCCCCTCTTTGTACGGAATTTGTTACCTGGGGAAGAACATCTGATTCTCTTAATAAAACCTCAATCTGTGATCTGCAAAAAGAAAAAATAGCTCCTTGCATCAGATCAAGCAACAGATTTTATCTCAAACAGGGCAGACCCAAACAGGAATAGATTTAGTCCAAAGGAAAAGACAGAAAAGAAAAGGGACAAAATTCACCCCTAGAATACTACTGCCAACAATAAATGTCTGAAATCCGACAGTTTAGGGTTTAGGTTTACATGCACAGAAGAAAGAAAAAAAACCAGCCCTTCTGAACTTGCCTGCATTCTTTGAGTTTGAAGAAACCATCAGGGTCTGCTGTGAGAAGAATCAAGCATGCATCCTTCTGCAAACCGAAACCACAAAACAGGCAGGCAATAAGTGGAACAGTGATGCCTGCAGAGGGAACATTTCAACTCATAGGATAAGCATAAATGGAACAATGTGATGAGAGGGAGGGAAGCAGGACATGCTCATTGGACATGCTGACAATGCTCACAGGACAAAGCAACATGGAGAGGTCACAAAAACTTTACATCAAGGTACTGCACATATGCATACAGGAATGCAGTGGGGTTGTATCCAGGCAGACAAACAGGGGAAAATGACTCTGTTCGTCTGCATCAGATGATGATCAAGTGTTAGAAACCCTACCTTTTAGAATTCTAATCCATGACCCACCATGACTAGGAAGCAGCATGTACATCAAACAAGTCCTTTGGAAGCTTCTGAGTACTTATAGCAAGTACCCACAACATCAGGGTGCAAAAACTGGTATCAGATATGACTTTGGGAAATTCATGGTCGTGTCACACACTGTCTGTCCCCTCACCTAAAAGCGTCAGAAGATGACACAAAGTTGAAGAGAAGAAGAATGTCATTTGGTGACAGCACACCCTTGCGTGGACCCACTACACTTATCACCTGGACAAAACAAGCAACGCCCAAATTTTTTGGGTCATCCCTTACATCAGCATTTAATCATATTGTATGAAATGAACAGATTTCCTTCACTGCTGTATGGTGAGCTTAGGTGTACCAGTCTAATAAGGCTCCTGATCAGATGCTCTACTTGAAAATGGCCTTCATGCATTGCAAAATGTCCAGTCAAAAAAGCTCACCTTGGAACCACACATAAGTACACCAAATAGAACACCTGCATCTGGCGTGGCTTGAAGTGCAGCTCCCGCAGCCTGACGTGTTGCATATGGTAAAGGGAGGCAGGAATATGAGTTCAAAAAAGTTGCCACATTCCTGTGAACAGCAAAGTCCAAAATTTTGCCATTTACTGAATAGAACCAACACTCAGTTGATGATATTTCAAGCTTGTTGTTCATTTTGCTAGTGCACATCAATTGCTGTGATGCTAGCCAACACCCGGTTCTCAGAAACTCAACCATTGGGAAAGCAAACAGAACTGTTGGGTTCTTTATATCCTCTATACTTCACAAAGGAAATTTCCATGACTCAAAGAATCAGGTTGTTGAATATGATTGTGTAGGAAGTTTTCTCTCTTAAGATGCCATCAAAAACAACATTGCCATCAGGGATGTTCCAAACACATGGGAGGTCAAACTCATAACCATCCATGTGGAGATTAGAGACAAAATTATGAACATACCAGCTAAAGGCATGGATAAGCGAAGCAAAAATGCTGTCTGTACTTGCGAGAAGAGGCCGCATATCAAATTTTGCATTTTTCACAAAACATTTCTCCACTGATTTTGTCAAAATAAGCAGCACCTGGAATTCACAATTCAATAATCCCTTCAGTCTAAAAGATAGGCAGCCTGTTTGTGTACTCTAACCACTAACAATTGATGTTCAGCACCAAAAACCCAGGAGCTGAATGCAAAGAGATATAGGAACTGCATTTTGAACCACTGACACGGTCATGAAGATGTGCATCTTTGGATAGATCTTCAGACAGACTAGTTGACTAATAATTTTTTAAAATAAATAATAATAATAATAATAATAACACAGAACACACAGTTTGACATGACAAGTGTCTAAGTGTCTTGGAACCCAACAATAACAGCAAAGTTGATGTAAGTCCCGATGGAAATCATGGACCTACTTGGCCATGTAAAAGCTCCAGCTGCTTCCTCAATGCCTGAGCTGGCTCATCTGTTGCACTAATTGACACCAAATACAGTGGGCCCTTCACTAGAAACACTATCTGCAAAACCCATCCATACTCAATTCAAAAATAAATTCGAGCCAACAGAAGACAACACAGGAGGTCGGTCTCATAACTGATACAAACCTCACACATTTTTGACATTTTGAGTGGAAAAAGACGGAAAAGGCTATAAGATCCAGCACACAAATTTACACTACCAACAAGGTTTTTATGCTACTAAGCTGAACAAAGTACGATGATAAAAAATGAGATTCCTCTTCTCTTGTAATGTCTCATGTCTGGATAACGGAAACCCAATCCCTGTGTCAACACAATGGGTGGTGGTGCAGTGGTGACTGACTGACCTGGTGGTCACCAGCACGCACTAACTGTATAGTATCGCCACTTCAGTACTCCAATAGCCACATCCCAAACACATCCCAAGTCAGCCTCCATTGACATACAACATTATGGAACACTGATCGATAACAACATTGTTTTGGGAAGTAGTGGAATTTCTTGCTCCTAGATTGTGTTCTAAGTCTGGCTCCTTTTCATTGCCATGCAGATGAATTTCTCAATGCTATTGACTGGCACTTGACAATTCTTACATGTAGTTGCCCACATCTCCTAGAAATTTGGTTCACTTTTGTGATGTACCAACATGCAGAAATGGAGATAGTATTAACCAACAACCAGCAGAGCAGAAGGATTCCACTGTAAAACTAATTGCAAATGCCCTAAAGGATTAGCAGTACAAAGCAATGGGTCTAAAGACCTGTGATCTTTGAAGAGTACCTGTTCTCCACGAATGACATAATGGCTTGTAGAGTTGCAGAGAATCCTGCCAGCTTGTGTTCGTCTCCATATCTATCCCACCCACATTCACCCCACTTCAGAATCTGGTAATGACTGCCCAATAAACAAAGGTCATCAAAGGTTTGACAGTCATAACAGTCGCATGTAGTCATGAATTAAGTCCCGAATAGAATTGAGGGATGACCTGACCAACACGGTTATATACACCATACAGTATCAGTAAACAGGAAAAGAGAAAGAAAATGAAGAAGGAACAGAAAAGAAAAGAGGAGATCAAGCCCAAAAAAAAGAGGAGAAAAGACTTGGGAGCAGTTTGAACAACAGCAACAATCACACAAGTGTTCTGTGACCTTCAACAGCAACAGGTAGCAGCGAAGAGATCACAGACCTGGAGTAGATGGGTTTTCCCGCATTGCTCAAAATGAAGAAATGTTTTTTGTGGCACCGCCATGACACAGATGTATCATCCTGGGAAAACAGTCACAGATAGTCCATGTTAACTTCTGTCTCAACAACAAAAACAACAACAATAACAACAATCAAATCCCGCATGATTCCTTTTCTGCAACCTAAACCTTAAGATCCAAAGCTCAATAACCACCCCTGTCCAAAAACCTAACACCAAAACTGGCTGTAACAAGAAAAAAAACCCAAGAGAATGGTGTAAATTGGATTGAGATTCGGTCAGCATCCATAGCCACATTTAAGTGATTCTGGGTTCAGATTCTGCAATCCTAGACCACCCCAACATGAGTGAACCCACTAGAATGGGATCACTGAGTCAATCCAGTTCTGCAAAGAGTTGAGATCAAGGGATAAGACCTCATCAGGATGGTGCTTTCCATTCCAGGGTCTTGTATGTCGTGGTTCCTGATTTGATGGCTGGTTTGAGTTGCCCTCAATTCCACTTACACTGTACATACTGCCAGTGCCACTGCTGCCCAGGCCTGTTGCCGAATACCAACTTGTTCCTCCTCCAAGGCTGCTGCTGGTAGCACTCACAGGGCTCTCACTCTCGGATTCACCAGCAATCATATCCTTGCTCAAAACCCTATCTCCAAATAGCGGTGTCTCATTACCCATTCCTCAGAATAAAATTACCTATGCCACTCCAAAACCTCATGAGAATTCCTCAGAACAATTCATTTGAGGTTTTTTCCAAAAAGGCACAGAAAACCTCTGCTACCAAACACCTCTGTACAAAAAAAATCACGGTTTCCAGAACCAATTGGACAAAAACCCTCTTTGTGAGGATTCAATAATAAAGAGCAAATGTTCTCCGAGTGCCCACCCACAAATTCCCCAAAAGCTTCAACCGATCAAAGAAACCCTAATTCATGCATTTTCAAGCATTTCACCAGACTCCAAGGACTATTCCCACAATCCCAGCGTTCTTATATTCCTGTGGCAACCACACACATAAACCCTGATTCATGCAATTTTAAGCATCTCATCAGAGATCAGACTCCAAGGAGATTTCCCACACTCCCAGCATTTGCGTACTCCTGTGGCAACCACACATACACATACCTTCTACACATGCACACACCTGATCGTACCCTGCATAAACCTTGACAGTTTTGAACTCAAATTTCCTGCCACTGCAAAGAGTAAGAGGGGGGGGGGGGGGTGGGGCCGGGTTTATAAAAACCCGGAAAACCAGAGCCCCCAAAACCCACACACAAAAAAAAAACACATTTT
>Ga0116227_10008491_pt1 | contig 19317 bp, 7 predicted proteins | sample S1TSphgellanicum_FD_89693 | JGI IMG/M metagenome (GOLD analysis project Ga0116227, IMG submission 89693) | Host-associated microbial communities from peat moss isolated from Minnesota, USA - S1T2_Fb - Sphagnum magellanicum MG | ecosystem: Host-associated > Plants > Peat moss > Unclassified... | reverse complement strand
CATCAAATTCGCCGTCAAAGAGCCATGCATTCCATGCAAAGGAAATACCATCAACACAAAATCAGAGATCCGCCGTCACTCTCCATCAGAGGCGGCCAAACCGTCCCCTCGTTCACACGTCAAATCCAGTCCAGAGAGTTTTCTGGAACGGTCACCCATTGTCCGGCTATAGTAAGTTCAAAAGGCACAAACAAACACAACTATTTTTATTATATAAATGAACAATATCAATATTAAAATAATTTCTTTTTGTGAATTGTATATGTGCTACAAGTTAAGATATTAGGGAATGTGTTCAACTTGCATGACCATAATAATGCCATTTGAATTATTTTTAATCATTATAATTTTTTATCGTGTTGAATCATTGATTTTTTGGGGGGAGAATTTTCACATATTTTGATTCGAAAAACATGATTTTGAGATATTCAAATGGTTTTGTTGAAATTATGTTCCCCTTGAATGAAATTATTTAATGACATTGCATTCATTTTGAATTAAATTCAACTTATTGATTTGAATTGAATTCAAATTGAATGTAATCCAATTCAAAATTGAACTCTGAGTTATTGCACATTACTATTGACAATCAACTAACATTGGAAAAAATGTCTTGATTCTGTGAAAGTTAAATTCCATTCAAATGAAAGTATTGAATAGCATTGCATGCAACTTGAATTGAATTTATATTGAATTAAAATTCTTAAAATTAATTAAATTTCCTAAATTTAATTCAAATTCAATTGAATTGAATTCAAGTTATACAAAAATTACGTGACATCCATGATTGGTCATTTCTTACTAGGTTAGTTGATTAGGCCATTTCTAGTCAAATTAGACCCATTGTTTATGCCATGCATAGTTGTATAGCTTACTTAGTCTTGCATGTCATATTTTAACATAGTGAACTTGACAATTGAATTCATACAATAAATTTTGAAAAAGATTGAACTAAAATATTTTTTAACAAAGAAACCTTATTGGAAATCAAATGAAACTTGGAAAGGCAAGGCCAATTGTAAACTTTTAGAAGCTTACCATTGATTGAATGCAAAGGTCCTTGCCAATCCACATGGCAATATCACTTGTAAGTAATAATTTTGATATTGGCATCTTTTCCAACTTAATAGTTATTAGTAGTAAGATTTTAAACCTCTTTTATAACCTTTCCACTTTTTTATTTGCAAGGAAATTTGATCCAATCTTGCAACCAATTTCACTAGAATAAATTTTGTAATATGTAACCATTCAATTTGCAACTACATGTGACTACATGCAACCACCTATCATTTGCAACTCTATTTTATCATTTTTACCATCCTTCCATATTAACTAGCTTCTTGGATTTTCATCCAAGAATAGACTCCTATGTTCATTTAGTTGCAAAATTAGTTGCAATTTGGTTACTTATTCTAGTGTGTTTATACATTTACTAAAGTACATTTGGGTTTTGTGGGTTACATGAAAACTATAATGTACTAGAATTTATTAAAGGTATATTAAACATATTTGACTTGTATTCATGGTATGTTAAAATATTTAGTTTGTATTCAAAGTATATTAAACATATATTTGATTATATTATGGATGTATTAGATTGAAAAAAAATCATTTTGATTTTTTGGTTCATTTAAAAATATACCATCTTTACTAAGGTATGATTAAATTATAGTAACAAAGTAATATTAATATGATATAATTGTTGTATTAAATGAGCATTAATTATCTAAGAATTAATATTTTCAAATAATTCATTAGTTAGTATATAGTAAGAACTAACTAATTTAATTTAATCATTTAATTTTATTTAAATTAATTTAAAGAAAAACCAATTATTACTTATTAGTTACTTCGAAAACAAATTTTTGTTTAATTAGATATTAAATCGTAAATTGATAGAATAATTAATCATTATTCATGAATTATCATATTATTTAATTGATTAACTAAGAAATATGAAATAATACTTAGTTAATTAAAAATCACTTAATTTCTATCAACAAGTCAATAAGTTTATAAATAAATAATCTATAATTTAAAGTTTATCAATCAATGACTTGTCAATAATTTATTTAATATTATGCAATATTTAGTTACTATGAAATAAATAATTATTCAGATAATAACTATCTCATTATTCCTCATTTAATTAATTCTGAAATATAGTATTAGTTCTTAAATATCTCAATAATTTGATGTAGGTAGTTAATCAAGAGTTATGGTTAATAGTTTATGACTTTAATTAGTAAATATTTAGTCAACCAATGAATAATGAATAACAAATTCTTCACAAATTAAACTGTCTAGTTACCTTTAATGATTAATTAAAACTAATTTTATTTTTTCTTAATAAAAAAATAAAACTCATAATATATTATTTCTGTATAATACTGAATTTTTTAATTGGTTAACATTTCTTCAATATAAAGTTGTAATTTATTTATTATTTTATTACATTTTATTAAACTATGTGATAGTTAATATTTATTAATCAAGAATTATGGTTAATAGCTAATTAATATTAATCAGTTAATATTAATGGTTTATAAAACTGATTTAATATCTCATATTTAAATTAATATGTTAGAAATTTTATAATTTATAGTTAATATTCAGGAATTACCAATTAGTTAATCTTTTTTTTGGATATTCAATTAACACTTAATTATTTTATTTAATTAGTTGATCACTAGCAACATAAAATGTTTATTTTCAGAGGTAGAAATAATATTTTATTTAGGTACTTGAATAAATAAAAATTATTATTTAGTAATAATTGCCAAAAATTTAGATATATTAAAAACTTAAATGAGAATTTGTGACTTGATTGATTAAGTAGATGTTAAATAATTATTTCTTGAAATAATTTATTATTAGTTTTGAATTTTTTTATGAACCAATTGATTAATTATTGGAAACTATGAAAGAATAACGATCAATGCTACTTTTTAAATTATTAAAATAATTAAACATTAATATGTAGTAAGTAGTTTTATAAGTGGGTGGGTGGGTAGGTAATTAGTTATTAGCTAATTAATTAATTACTTATTTCTTACCTATTTAGTTGCATAATTTACAAAATTAAAAACAAATACAAAGCTTGTGGAATAAACAGTTTTAGTTGTAATTGAATTTGCAACTCAAGTGCAACTAAATTGTTAAACCCATATATTTTATCTTTTAATGTTATCTTACAAAATATATAAAAAAGGTGCCTTCTCTTTGGATTTCACACTAAAAATCATGTGTCATTTAGGATGAGCTCAAAGAAGTTTGACCCTAAAGGAAAGACATAGAATAAAATAAAATAAAAACGTTTACATGGTTACTTCTTACTCCACCTAGTTTTCTACCTTTCTACCTTCCAACCTATTTACATACCTTCTTACTTAAGTAATTAGGTGGGTAAGTAAGTAAGTAGTTTAAATAGGTATGTAGTTTAATTAGGTAGGTATTTGTTTATGCATATAGTTTTACTTACGTACCCACCTATGTAAGTAATTATTTTAAATTTTTTTTCCAAAATTCAGTCAATATGCCACATGGAAACTTTTGATTGTGCCACATGTCAAATTTTATTTGTTCAAATGTCATCATGTAAACAGTTGAAATTGGACCATATTGATTTTTTCTCATTATATATTATATAAAATCATATATTAAAAAATTACAAGTTTTGCCATGTGTCAAAATTTGATTAGAATATGTATTGAAATCTATGGCCATCCGTAATGGATGGCTTAGATTAATATTTAATAATAATAATAAATCCCAAAAAATGATTATGTTGACAAATGGCAATTTGTGATAAGGTTATAGTATTTGCAAAAAAATGGTTAGTAGTTGCAAATGTTATACATTAATCAAAAGATGGAAGCATGTATGTTGACCATATATTTTATCCAAAAAAAATGTGCTAATATCATGTTAAGTCATCATTTGCAACTAAAGGTTTAATGTGACTTCACTTATGCAACTAAAGGTTATTTTAGTTGCAAAGTTGATTGTAATTGTTTTTTAGTCACAAATTGGTGTTTTTTCTTACTAGTGTTTTAATTCAACATGATGAACAAATTCATAACCCATGGTCACCTTAAAACATCTCTATTGATGTTCAATATGTGATTTTACACTATAAATTTTAAATGATGTATAGTAATCAACTTAATGGATTCTTCATTAGAAAACTGTTGTGACCCCAAAAAAAATGCACAACTTTCAAAGCCTAGGAATAGCATTGGAACAATCTAATAAACAAATAAATTGTAACACTTTTTATTAATGTTCAATATGCAACATTACAAAAATATTTTTCACATCCAAATTTTGTTTAATTATTATTTTTCCAACCCCATCCATAAAATTGAAAGTAAGATTGCAAAATAGGTGAGAGACTATTAATAGCAACCCATTTGGGCCAATCAAACTATCTAGCCAATCAAAAACATAAGTAAAAGTTAATAAATACAATTTCAAGATGTTTATTAGTTTCTTCCAAGGCTCCTTTAAGGTTCAAAAAGTTGTGCATTCTTTTAAGGTCATAACAATATTCTAATAGACCTCATCCAAGATTTCAAATGTAGGGTCACATATTAAGCATTAAATGGATATGCTTTTACAAATGATTGTGGAATCAATTCATTAGAAGGCCATGTTAGATGTTATATTTTATTAAACCTACCTTTTAGGAAGGGTTGCATGATCATTTGGTCTTTTAAACCATGTGATTTTTGCTTCCTACATGTTTGCCATTTAACTTGGCATAGGAGGCTAGCAAAAGCTAGGTCCTACAATATCATGTGCATGAACCATAAAATGATTAGGACCATTAAATGATTTTTAAGAATTAGATCTTACTTATGTTGTTTCCTTTCCTTTAATTTCCTTCTAATCTTAGACTTGATTGATGGGCTTCAACTAGTTATGTATTATGCAAATATGAAATTAGACAATGTGTGATTCATTTGGTTCTAAAATTGTTATCAAGCAAATTGTTGTTGTAGTTATTTAATAGGTGTTGGGAAGTAGTCATGCATGTGCGAATAACTTGAAAGTATTTTCTATGAGTTACAAATGTAATACCCATGATCTACACTTGTCATGTTATTGATTATCAAGAAAGAAGGAAAGTTTTTGAAGGGTTTAAGGTTTTGGATGGGGAGACCAAGTTTTGTTCAAGACTCTTTCATTTGAAAAGCTTTATTAGAAATTATTCTTTAGTAATAAACAAAGTGTAAGCGCTTTTGTTTTGACTACCTTTGTGTCTTATATGAAGGGTTGTGGGTTGAGATAGTGATAAATAGTAACGTCATGTTAGTTTGTTAGAAAAATATATAAATTGCCATTAAAAATGGATTGGATTTTTTGTAAAAAACCTCTCTATGAGGATAACTAATCCATTAAAGTGGCTTTTAAAGTGACCTTTATGGAGCTTTGCATGTTTACAATATTATAAAATTAAGGAAAAATGTGAGGAATGTAATATTTTGGTATCAAAATGTATAGGTTATGTTGAACCTAATAGAATAGCAACAATGGCGTTCAAGGTTATGGAGAAGTTAAATTTGGCGTTGACACAACGCCATAGCTAGGGAGTTTGGTTCGTTGCCTAACTACATCTAAAAAATCATCTCTTTTTAATAATTATCTATATTTTTCTTTTTGATCTGTTTTTTTTTTTGGTGTGATAGGCTCTATAAATTTAGGGTTGTCATATAAAAATATGTAATTTTTAGAAAGTGGGGCCTATTTGTAATTATGGTCCTAGTAAACCTGTTTCCTTATGGGCACAAAATGTTGCATGGCCCTTGTTCATCATTTTTCATCAAACCTTGTAGTTCACATTAGTCATTTCAATTGCCCTTTCACACACCATCATAAACATGGTCTTCGCCCCCTTTCTTATGCAAACCACACACCACCCATTAATTCCTTTATCAACCCCCAATCTTTTGTGTGGATATGAGGTCCTAACCCAACACTTGTCTAATCCCCCTTAATAATGCACATATAGGGCCTTTTCCCCCTCCATTTTATTAACCCTTACAATTGTTCATGATTAGACCCCTAATTTACCCCCATCTCCCCAACATGTTTGGAACTTCCACCTAGAACATTTTGCCCCACATTTGGGTGTCAATTTACCTTTCAAAGGTTAGTAAGTCATTAGTGTGTTTGTTAAACGTTCAATTCATCTAATCCAAACCTACGTGACCATTTCGGGCCAATACCTTCCCTTATTCCCACCCCACTTACATAAGCTTGGGGTTGGGTTTCAACATTGGATGTTCTCGGGTCCTTCCATTTAGGTTTTTGTCATCCTCAACTATATAACTACATCCCTACCGTTCTACAACGCAATGTATAAATGGCTTTTTGTTTTCCATTAGAAAAATTAGCAAAGGACCCCTATGATGTGGTTGTTTGACATTTGTTCCTTTTGTTACCCCAATGGTGTCTTGTTTTGCCCCTTCAAGGGGAGAGGAGTTAGGCATCGAAAAATGCAAATTGGATTTACACGTTTTTTAGTAAGTGATTAAGAAAACTTATAAAAGACATTTTTTCCCTCCCCAAGCTTTGGTAATAAGTTGGAGTTTAGCGTTTCTTCCCCAATATGATTTTCTACCTCATAACCATTGTATTTTTAATTTAAATTTTGAACATGTAAGGGAATATTCTCAAATAGTTCATGTTTTAGCATCATTTTTTCTTACACCCACATCCTCCAACACCTCTAAAGCTATTTTCACCCATAAAATTTTGTGAATGGGTTCCCATAGTTGTTTCAACTTTATTCTCATATCACATTAGGTCACATTCCATGTCAAATTACACATGACTTTGGGATGTCCCACCTCTTAGCCATGACCAACACCTTAAGTGGAATCTGTTCCATTGTTGTAGGGAAAATGTTGTATCAATTCACAAGACATGTTTTATGCCTTCAATTTTGCAATGCCTTTACAACACTTTTATCCTGCATTAATTTGGAGTAGCAACCAAGGGTGGATGTGAAATAATAATCGATGGCATTAAATTCACTTTGGACCTTCACCTCGATTAAGTTGTTTTCCAATTGGACATGGTGAATGCCTTTAATTCAATATCAAGAGAAGTCATTTCAAAAACTTCATGCAACAAGTGGGGACATCATACAATTCATCCCCGGGTCCAAGTATGGTTGGGGTACCCAAAAAGGCTATCTCATTTAATATCTAATGGAACCCCTCAATTGAACATTTCATTGAAACTTAGTAACACATTCATATTGAAAGTTCTTTTTTTCATATATACATACATTATTAAAATACTATTGTATGCATATAATTTCAAATTTGAATAGATTTAAAGATTCCTAACAAGTTTTAGAATACTTTCCAAGACTTTGCCTTGTGAGAAAAAAAGTTCAAGTACCCATAAAAAAATTTAAATAAATTATTTTTCCTCAATACTTTTATCACAAACACCTTAATTGCTAATGTATATGAAATGTTCAAGTGTGACAAGAATCAAGTGCCCTATTGTAATGTACAAAATTTCAAAAAATGAAATTTATAGGAATTCGGGCCATTAATAGAACATGGCTCACATTTGATAAATTTTATTATTTTTAAATTCGTAAATGAAAGCAATAGATACTTGGATATCCATATAAAATTTGGAGCAAATTTATTTTATTTGACATGAGAAAAAAAAAGAAATTTAAGACAAATCATATGTTTTATTTATAAAAAAAAAGAATTTGAAGGTCCTAGGAGTGAGTCCTTATGTTTCAAATGGGGTACCTCAATTGTACTTGGACCCCCAAATACCTTACGAGTTAAAAGATATTCAATATATCAACTTTTTCCCTAGACTAGGGTATGTCTAGGTAGCCTTCAAAAATTTTACTCATTATTTTGTGCAACAACCATTGTATTTATTATGTTGCACACCTCTTTCTTCCACTTTCATAAATTCCCTTTTGTTTGTTTTAATTCTTCCCTTTTAAAAATGTTTAGACACCTTTTGAGTCCAAAGTTCTATAATAATCCATATGAATTTTTAACATGTAAACAAGCCTCTCTCCCAATAACTTTAAATGGCATTAGATTCATCTAGCCACCATCACCCCAATAACCTATTTAGGGAGTTGGGCCCTTGTAATTTTAATCATAACTATTAGGTTTATGGTTGACTAATGTCCTTTCCTTCTTGAATTTTTATCACAAATTGACAACAACACCTACCTTTTCTAGCAACACCTCAAGGCAACACACAATTTTTTAACACCCCCAACATGTGCATGCATTTTTCCTTTTGAATAATTCATCAAAGAACAAATGGTTCAACTTCAAGATTCCATCTTGAAACGTTTACACCATAATGCCTTGCCCAACATGCTCTTTGATAGGAAACTTGGAACCCATCATGCCCAAATTTTACCATGTTCTGGCCTTGGGGTGGGTGTTTAACTTATAATTCAACCAATCTTCCCAACTTTTCAATTCAATTATCTTTGTTGGTTTTCTCCACAACGTTTTCAATGTGGTTAAGGGTGTCATATCCTTAATTGTAAGCCTCATTTGATGTGTGTGCACACATCCCATCAACTCTATGAGTATCCACTTTGTACATTGCACCCATGGCAATGACCACATGAGGATCCATGATGTAGTTCTCAACACTTTTGTTACCATTGTGCAAAATGTTAACTTCCATGTGGGATGAAAATACATTTTTTTCAACCATATTCAACTCCTCTCATTGACGAGTTGACATTGTGTTCACCAAATATGGAATAGTTGTGTTCATATTTTAATTGACATTGTCAACCCAACGTGTGCGAATTTACTTCCCCAATCTTGCACAACTCAAGGATTCAAATTTCCTGCAATGCATTTCAAGTCAAAGAAATGAACTATCACAACTAACACCCCATTGATCAATTCTTTTCTCTAGCAATTGAAATATTTGGATGTCTACACAAATAGGTTAATGTGTTCTTACACAATTGTGCCAATGGCATTTGGAGTTTCAAAGGGTCAAAGAACCCTTTTCTTTTTGTCTTGGTTATTTTTCTTCATCAAAGAATTTCAATTATCTAAGCAAAAGACACAAACATCTTCTATTTTAAATTAGTCAATAGCAATAGGCTAAGTTATTTCCCAACTTCCACCCTTTTAAGACGCCACCCCCATTGCTATGATTAATTTATTACAAGTAATTAGTTGTTGAAATGAAAGATTTGTATCACAAATTTAGCATACAACAAATTAATAATGAAAATTGTGCAAAAATCATCCATTCATAGGTTCATACATTTTGCACACGAATATCATGCATTGAAAACACGTTTGACACATGGATAAATGTGTTGACGAATCAAGTATGAACCTATGAATGAATGAATATCACACAAATTTTGCATCTTCCAATAAATCCATGTGTCAAATGTGTTTTCAATACATGATATTAGTGCATGAAACATACGAATTGCAAATGAATGAATTTTGTATGATTTCCATTACTAAATCGTGAGATGCTAAGTTTATGATGTTGACATCTAGTTTGTCCTACCTTGGCATTCGTTAAATTCTCCTTTTTCTTAAATACCTTTGTACATTTGGGTGAAAGCACAGTATGGGGGGGCCACTTTGGGCATTTTCATGACATGTATGTGAAGTATATTTCTACAAAAAATATTGCATTTAATTTTGGGTTTCACTTTTAATGTTTGGGCTTAATATTTTTATTTTCACAAAGCTAATGATATGTAATATTATTTTTAAAAAGAAATAAATTGTAAAAGCTTAAATTCAAGGAATATTGAATATATTTATGGTATATACAATATAATAAAACTTATTTTTGTTTTTGGATTGCACTAGTTTTGGGTTTGAATTGGTTAACCAAAAAATGTCTAAAATAAAAATTTAAAAAATTGGGCACTTCACATAACTTGTCATTTTCCATTTGAAAGTGATAGCTTGTCAAAATGTTAATTTACTACATACTTATGATCATAACCCCCAAAAACACCCATTTGTGATATGATAATGATCAAACTTTTCACATGGCTCACAAACATATTCCAATCACATGGAATCACAATGTTTAATAAATATTAAAAATATCATAAATATTAAAAATCATTTCAGTCATTTTTGGAGTACATTTGCAATTTTTAGTACACAATGACATACATTTTTTTTGCCACAATTTTACTTTAGCACTTCACAATATAAATTGAAAAAAGGAATTTTCTTTGTGATTGAATTCTTTGTGTTATAATCTACCAGATTATGCAAAAAGTTTGGAATATATGCTCCAATATAACCATGGTTCAAATTTAAACATCAACACCCCTAAAAAACTATACAATGTGCCAACATTTTTGGCCCCCCCCTAATGTGCTTCCACCCATTTTCCAAACCAATGGTGTGTTTATAAATAAAGTCTTGTAGGGTTTTGATGATGTGAATGTTTTGGGATCAAATCATTCAAGTTTTGGTAAGGGAGGGTGATGACAAGGTGGGCCAAATAGATTTTTTATTTTGTTATGGTGAGTTAATAAACAATGACTAATGTGGAAGAGTTCATTATTTTTATGAAGAGCCTTTGGTTCCAATTTGCAACAATAAAATAAAGTGGTTTTAATTCCACACCTCAATGTAATTAAGAATTTAGTTTGAGTCTAATTTTTTTAAAAAGTTTTAATTTGGTTCCATTTTCAATTGGCAAATTCAAATAAGTTTTTGATCTAGTTCTTCCCAAACCAAAATCAATTGTTGGCTATTGATTAACTGTCGATTAATCTTTGACTTTATAATTATTTTTTCAAAAACATATATCATAGTTTTGATTACAATCCCATTTCTACACATACATAAAACTAGGAATCCAGTTCTAAATCCAACTTGGTAAAAAAATGAAATATGGTTTTAATTACAACTTGTTTAGTTCTAAAAACTAGACACCATTTTGTTTTGGGTTTTACCAATGTTGTTCAATTGTTGACTTTTAGACCTAACCTACGAATATCAATAAAATATATTTTATTTATTTTTACAAGGAAGGATATGTATTCCCAAAAAAAAATCAATTTATGACAACAACTAGTTACAATTTTTGAAACACTATGAATATGCACAAAGGTCATGCATACCAAAATTTTAATTCTTGTTGCTTATAATTTTTGTCAAAAGAGTACAACCTAAACTCCTAGAAACCAAAAACAACATAAACTTGGAGCTTGAAAACAAATCACAAACAACACCAAACAAGGAGCTTAGAAAATACTAAAGGCAAAATGAATGATAGAAAGCCAAGGAGCTTGGAAAAGTGCCTATACCCATTACGCTATTATGGAAAAGGAGAGAATGACAAGAAGGTTCTAGGTTCTTCCTAAACCCTCTGAAGCACATGCATATCTTGAAATTTGAAAACCCCAATGACCAAATATGTATTTGGAACCAACCCCTTTCAAAAAGATATGATTACACATCAGTATAGAACTTATGTTCACATATGAATCATGAGAACATGGTCTTCAAACGGAGTCACACAAACAAAAAGAACAAGAACACATTTTGCATTTTGGTTGAATTTTCACATCATGGCAATAACAAACAAAAATAACAATGGATGTTGCAAATTGTGCAAACGATTTTTTATGCAAAAAATGGGCCCAAGTCACCAAATACATGGAAAAAAATTTCTTCTGATATGGTCATCATATTTAGACAATAGGCTCCCCGACGTGTTCCCAAAATGTAGAAAAGTATCTTAATTTGTTTCTACTTTCCTCTCTGACTTGTAGGCTAAATTTGGCTAAGTCCTCTTGTGGATGATCACCAATGACCTACCTCACAAACCCATTGAATGTGAGTGATCAATTCCAGAAATGGTGATGACACAGTTGATGGTACTCAAATCTTAAAAATTATTCTCTTCCGAACTTGTACAGTGTACTTACCATAAGAAGAGGATGGTGAATGAGCAGTGGGTCCTTATATTGTAAACAGTACAAAAGTATTGTCTGCTTCTTCTTCTTTTCCCCTCTTGTGTGCACCTTTGGTCGAGACACAAAATTTGGGTCCTGTTATTCACGCTTTGGGTGTGTAATAGACAAGAAGAGGCATAATATGTCTTGTAGTGTCCATCACACGGCCAAAAGTGTGTATAAGAAGACCCAAATTTTTGATCTGGGCAGCACCAAGATGTATGTGTCTGGTCATTGCCAAACACATCTTGGTTGGGCATTTGAGCAATCAGTTAAAAAAGAAACAGACAATTCCTTTGTATGGTGTGCAATAAGGACCCATTTCTACTGAGGGATTCGTTATCCTCAAAGCCAGAAATGAAAATAAAATGCTCGCTTGTGGTATAATTGCACATTATAACATGCTCTCCAGCTACATTACAAAAATTCGAAGAGATTTTGACAAGTGAGTTAATTTTAATTCTAAGGTGGAAATGAAGACCAAGACCATGTGTGTGTGTGTGTGTAGCATACCTATCAAGGTAAAAGTAAAAAAATGAATTTCCTGAAAACTGTTTTTAATAGTAGTGATTGTATCCAACACGCAAGTTCCATGATTCAGGCCAATAGATGTCACACATTTTTACCACCAGCCTCCTCCCCCCCAGTTGCATTTGGAAACTGGGTCCCTCCAACTTAGCCTGCACATACTTACTGAGAAACTGTGTGGAGCTCTTTTTGAAAGTATATAATACATTAGCTTGTTCAACTAAGCTTATCCAAAATTCTGCAAAGGACTCAGAGGAATCTTGGGGGTGTATTTGGAAAGCACCTTCATGGGGTGCAACTCCCCAGCCATGATCCACCCCATTGCACTCTTACCACCATTGGATGAGTAAGGTGCATTGATGTGATTTGGTAATGTCTAGATTAGTGTTGGGTGTGTATCATGTTTTATTCATACTTGGGTTCAGGTATCAAGATTTTTAAATAAATCGGTACCAGTTGGATCTGGGTATTTTATTTAAGTTTGCAATTTTTGGTACCCAGCCAATATCATTAACGCAAAAAAATTAAAAAATTAAAAAATATATGTAAATAAAAAAATCAAATCATACACTGGTAGCAATACTGGTTTTGAAACTTTCATACCAACCTGTTCTCAATATTGGTAGAAATAGGGTTTTTTTTTCTTGAAATGTCTTTTGGTAAGGCAGCAACACCCATATGGAAACCTTACAACAAACCATTTTGGTTTCAGCCTTGCATTGACAATAGCTGGTGCATGCTACAACACGAACAACCTTTGAAAATTATATGAAGACCTGGACAAATAATGAAGTTCTAATGTTCCAATGTCCCTGATCAAAGTGTTTCACCAGTGAAAACAATCACTTATGATGCTACAAAATTACAAAAATTTAACCTAAATGAAATATTCAAGAACCCTTCTTCGATCTTGCCTTCGTTGTCATCAAGAAGGTTGGATTTTGCTGCAAGAAATTCTTGTAAATCATGTTCTGCCCATGAACAACTTCTTGTGCGTGCATCATTGACCACTTTTTGTAGATCATGATGAAAGAATCCAAATTGGATGTGTCCAACCTACATCATTGTAATGAAGTAAAAAGACTAGCGACATTAAATGCATGCTCGGTTTCAATTTTAGAACCAAGTAGTGCTAAGAATTGCCAAGCTAAAGATCCAACATTAGGAAATCGATTCATTCTCCTTCCACCACTTTAAAGGGTTGGCAACTCCACCAATGTTAAAACATCAATTCTTCAAAATAATGAAAACTCCTTCATTAATGAGGCATGTGTTGCCTCTTCGTTTGAGGCTACAACACCAAATAAAGAACCATCATATATTTGTTCAATTTCAATAGGCATACGACTATAGTGTGGAGCTAAAAATTGTGAAACCTTCATGAGGAGTGGAAGAACAAGCTCCTTGTCATAACCTTGCACCACTATTGAAGCACTCTTCTGAGCAATAAATTATTGAAAACACTACAACCATTTGTAGTGGGGATCCAACATAATTATAAGCATGCTATGTGCTTTCATTGTAAATTTTTTTTACACAATTCAAGGAAAGGAACAAAAATTTTGACAACCAAGAATGCCATGTGAGAATACAAAATCAAAAGTTCAAAATCAAAGTCATCACATTGGGGTGATGGATTTGACATTGCATGTTTTTGCTTTCTTCTTGTAATTGTATTGAAATCAACATGGCAACAACTACAACATCGGACAAGGAGCAAAAGTTTTGACAACCATGCATGCTATGCAAGAATATAAAATCTCGAGTTCAAAATCAAAGTCACCATGTTGGAGCGATGGGTTTGACATTGCATGTCATTGCTCTACTTGCAATTGTACTGAAATCAACATTGCAACAACAAAAAATTGGATAAAAGTCAATACTCACATGTTTGATTCAACACATTGTTAGAATATTGGATTCAAAATTTCTGTGATTGTTTTTGTTATAGCCCAAGTAAGGCTACTAGTGTCAAAAACACAAAGAATCATAAGAACAAAGGCTAAAAAAAGGGCCTAAATCTAACTTTCAAATAAGGAACAAGATAAAATTATGTGATTCAAAAACAAGAACACAAAAATTAAAAATAAGAACACAAGATGTGCAAGACAATGTGAAAACATATATTTATTGTGCTAACGTATGCAAACATGAACATGAAAAAAAATGACAAGGTTATGGTGTAAGATCATGTTTAAAATTGGTGTTGAACAAATTGAAAGAAATGAGGGGTCCTACATCTACTTATACCCCTTTGGGGACCTAGCTCAAAAATGCTTTCAAAGAAGCTTTCATGTGTGCATCGAATAAAAAAACTTCTTGAAAACCTTTTAATTGATAGTTAATTATGAATTAATTAAAACTTAATTGGGATTTAATTAGGAGTTAACTATGACTTAATTAAGAATTACTTAATAATTAATTATGATTTAATTATGATTTAATTAAGACTTAACTAAAATTTAACTAATAGTTAACTATGATTTAATTAGGAGTTAATTAAAAATTAACTTTGAATTAATTAGGACTTAACTCGAAGTTGATTTGGAATTAATTGGAGTTAATTCGGATTTAATTATAACTTAATTAAGACTTAATTAGAATGAATTAAGAGTGAGTGAATTAAAACTTAACCAAAAGTTAACTAAAAATGAATTGAAACTAAACAAAAAATTAGGTAAATGGATGAACATTCAAATGAATGAACTCCATGGCATTGGCATCCATGACAACTAAGGATTTTTACCTATAGTTGAAAACTTTGACATTGGTAATAATGTTGATCATAGAAGCATATTCTTCTTGAAATAAAAAAAATGTAATGCAAATGTGTTTTCATCAAAAAATTTAGCTTATGACAAGGGAGACTTACTTCAACACAAGTTTTGTTCCACTCTTGGCACCCTTTTCCATTTTTTTTTGTCCAAGTTGTGGTCTTCTACAACACTAGTTGGGCTCTTTTGATAAATTTGTTTTTCATTAACACACATACCTTTTAATCTATAGTTGCATATTACCACACCTTGCTCATCACATGGCCGAAATAAGTGCATGTGAAAGGTTTTTCTAACTCCAAAAACTTACAACTTGTGGTAGTTTAGTGAGCATTTTCAACAGTATTCAAATTACTACCTTCATCCTTCACATAAATTAATACCTTGTTAGCTAATTGAAATTGAACAAGGAAAGGTTTGACAATTTCAACAAAAGTTGCCCCATAAGTATTTGGAACTTCAAATTTAAAATTAATCGTAACATGTTGTGGCACCCAATCATTGTCAAAAAAATTGCTAATCATTGCAAATGTGTCAAAATTGGTATTAAACATCCATACATCAAAGCTGATGCTTATTGTAGCACAAGTAGACAATGTTGGCAAGACATACTATTTGATAACATTAGTGGAATGTGTGTTTTTACTGATGACCTTCGTGATGGAAAATCTACCTTTGAATCACACTGTAACACAAGGCATCGAATTCATGAGCTATTGCACATAGATAGTAAAATACATCCCTTTGCTATGAGAAGCACAAGGTTTGTCAAAACTTTGTTGTTGAAGGTCACTTTTCTAGTGTTATGTTGGTGGGAATCATTGATTTACATTTCTTCCCCTATTGTTTTACCAAATCAATAGCAAATTGGAGCTTTTGATTATGCCATGTCTTGCTTCAGGTTAACCTCATGTGCATGTTCAAGGTGTTTCTTCATCAACGTTATTCCATGGGCTCATGTAGATTGCACTAGCCCCTTTTTACAAGGTGTTATGTAATTCATGTTATGAAAATTGAACTTGAGGCCATAGGATGGTAGAACATACATTGCATTATTTAAGGTACTTTAGGATCAACAACACCTCTAACTTTTTCATTGTTCAATTGAAAAAAAAACTCATACAATGGAGTTTTGATGGTGTGGCACCCACTTGTGTTGAATGAAAAGAGAGTAGAAAATCACATTCTCCAAGTTGCTTCAACTTTCGCATCCACATTGTCAACTACCACCTCTATTGACATCACTTCTACAATGGTGTCTTTGATCTTTTGTGTCTCATTTGATAAACTTATGTTATCAAACACATCAAGTAAAAAATCTTGACATGGAGAAATGTTGTCTTCCATTGTGATTGCAAGCACTACCTACAAGTCACAAACTTGAAAAACCATTAAAACTACACAAAAGCAATGGAGTTGTGCACATGAGGTTGTGCAACACTTGCTTATTTATGCAAATTCACAACTTTGAAAACATGACTAAATGTTAAAATGAAGGCACGAGAAATCTAATGGTGGTGCCCAAATGTTGAACATGATTTTGTGTAATATCATGGTGGTGTTACAATCTTGGAGTTGATTTTGTCAAAGCCATTCCATGGAGCTCACAATTGCAACATTAGTGTCCCCTACATGCATGAGGATGGTTTGTGCATGAGCATGAAACTTGAGCTTGGAGCTTTGAGCTTGGAATTTAAAGTTTAATGTGATTTTAATTCATATACATAAATGAATGATTTCATATGAATGAATTTCATTAATGATTTTGATTAAATAAATAAATCATTTGATGAAATTCATCCATGATTGGAAAATAAATAAATTCAAAATTATTTATATCCATCTTCATTTGTTGTTCAAATATTAATATCTCAAATTTGAATATCAATGACAATGAAATTGTGGTAGTAGGGGAAAATATGATGATGGGACCAAAAGGATTTTCAAAATTTTGTTTATGAAATCATTTTCGTGAACAAAGTTAAACAATTCAAGAGATATTATTATGGAATGAGTGTCACCCACCCCCTACCCAATTGTTGTCAAATACATTATATATTTACTTTGTGAAAAATTGGAGTGTTTTAAAAATAAATAATTGTTAAAATAACCCCATTGTCCTTCATGATAGCAAGTTGTTTGAAGAAAGTTGGTTAAGGTGCTTAAAATTGAATTTTAGTTTATTTCAGAAACTCATTATCATTAATGACATTAAATTTAAAAATGTTTAAAACATTCAAAACCAATTGTTGTCAACAACATTGTTTAAATTTGAAAAAAGTCATGGCATCCTTGATGAAGAATGAAAAAAAACTCCATTGTTGCCAACAACAATTATAAATAGATTTGAAATAAGTTGTGGCACCTTTAAATGAAGGAAAGGAAAAAACCCATTATCGTTAATGACATTAGGTTAGTTTGGTAGGATTTTTTTTTAATTAAAAAAAAAAAAACAATGACCATGGGTTGAGTGTTAGGATAGTAATGGTAACATGGTTAAGAAATTTTAGAATAATGACATTTTAAACCATAGTCGTGAAATACATCTATAATGGAATTTACATTATATTATTCAAATGTTATATCATATATAATTAGATTGTGTTTCATGAAGCTTTAGTTAATTAAAATTATGGAAAAAAAATTATCCATAAAACTTTAATGATAAAATAAAACATTCTTCCATAATTTTAATGGAAATTTTATTTATTAAAAACATGTATTAAATGCAATTTTTTCATCCATACATTAGATGAATGAAAAAAATCATCCATAATGAGGATGAATACTTACATTCATCCCTATGTTTGCTTTTAAATTTATTGGTATAACATTTATTTTGTGATTAAATTATCGTGTTTTACTTGCATGTGTATAAGGGAAAAGACATTTTACCATTCCAAGTTCCAACTTTAGGGTCAGGCTCTAAGCTCAGGTATTAACTTGCTTCCTATATGCACCATTCAAGCACACCATGATCATTCAACCAAAGTTGCTTTCAAATAAAGTCAACATATAACATTATGAATAGGTTGTAATAAAATCAATAATGAATGTTGACAATTCTTTGATACTAGTAGTGTACCTATTAATGAATGAGAGGTAGTGTTATGAATCATGTTTTCAAAACTTAAAACCAAGGAGGTTTGTTATCGATCATGGTATTCACATCACTGCTTGATTCAATATACATGTATGAATGTTTTTTTTCAATCTAGACATATTAACTAGGTTTATTCATTAATATTTGGATTAATACTAGTGCACATACCCATGACAAATTAGTATACATGCCTAGCACTAGTCTAGACCTATGGTGCAAGAGTTATTGTATATTGAACAATTTTGTCAAAAAATTTCAACAAAATTAATATAATTTTTTTTAGGGGAATTGAGACAAGCTCTTGATACTATTGGAAAGCCCTTGCATGAATGGGATTGTTTGGAGGTGAATTTTAATTTTTAGACATAAAATGGGGGAGACATTGAATTTTGAATAATTTAAAAATTTCACAATTGGTCTTTATTGGTTTATTCACACTTATAACAATTACATGGTCCTATTCACACTTGGGCAAGTGGCATAGGTTGCATTAGTGTTTATGAAGCAACCTTCTACTAAAATTTGACATTTAAACAATCTACCAAACATTTGCATTCATAGTAACCCATTTCCCACCACAACTTATAGCATATTATGAGTTGAAGAAAGCATGTGCAATTGTAACAACAAAGAAGAAAAGATGAAAGAACATGGCAATGACTAGGACTTATAACTTTTAAGGTTTCTAAAATTGTCGGCATGGAGTGCATTGAGAATGGGCACTTGGGGTAATGTCTTTAAAAAAATTTAATAATAATAATTTCAAATGATGACGGTAACATTGGAGTTGGTATAAGGTAGATGGGTTTAAAGTCCATTAGTAATTCATCTTATCAAAATAAATTTCAGTATGAAATGTGCATTCAATGGAATGGAAACATGTCTTTTTGAATTTGTGTTTTTTTTTTTTTTTCTTCGAACACCATAAT